>Ga0099824_1003856_pt1 | contig 21779 bp, 12 predicted proteins | sample SiratrowhiteBW_FD_76837 | JGI IMG/M metagenome (GOLD analysis project Ga0099824, IMG submission 76837) | Root nodule microbial communities of legume samples collected from California, USA - Siratro white BW | ecosystem: Host-associated > Plants > Roots > Nodule | place: USA: California... | reverse complement strand
ATCCGGTTGGCATTTGAAAAAAATTTGACACCCGGATGAGCAGGGCATCCAGTTGTCAATTTGATTTCGTAATGAGAACCGGATGGCACTCTCATCCGGTTGTCAAATTTTTTTCAAATGACAACCGGATGAGGGTGCCATCCGGTTCTCATTACGAAATCAAATTGAAAACCGGATGAAGCCCATCCAGTTCTCGTGCCCGAAATTGGAGAATTTCTTCGTTCGCCGTCGATAATGTCCCAAATCCTAAATAACTACTCTAACCAGCAATTGAACTTACTAATTGCTAATAAATGGCAAAAATTACTTACTTGAACGATTAATTGAAGATTTTGAACAATGGAAGAATCGGGACGAAAAAGATGTGAACCGGATGCCTGAACAATTTGAACCGGATGAGGAGCAGCAGCGTCAATTCGTTCCTCGTGGCTGATACAGAAGGCACAGGTTCAACGACACTCTTGTGGCGACACCAAATTCTCTTCCGGCGGCAGGATGGACTTAGGTTTTACAATGAGGAAATGTGACCCGGATAGAGGTATTAGGGTGGAGGGTAATTTCGTCTTATCAATTTCATTAGTTGAGGGCAAAGGTGGGATTTAAAATTTTTATTAGGGTGCAGGAAGAAGCTATTAGGGTGTAGGAAGAACTCGTCAATATGCAGTGTGTGGCAGCAATCTAGGCTCAGCCCAATTGTTTTGAATAAAAAGAAGAAAAACTTGGACAAAATTACTAGAATTGATTCTTGCACCCTAACTTTTCTTATCTACACCAATTTCAGATTTCTTTATTTATTTTCATTTTATTTTTTTATGTTTCTTTTAATATATATTATTTTTTTATTTAATTCCTAAATGACTGTTCGCGTCATACATGAATTTAATTCGAAAAAGTTTTAATAAATTTTCGTTTAAATTCCTATATAACTGTTTTCGTTATATGGAATTTAATTTGAAAAGTTTTAATTCATTTGGATTATCAAAAGGCTGTATGCGTCTAATGGTATCCAAAAAATAAAGTTTAATTTCTAGAAAATATAAAAATATAAAATTTTCAAAAAAACATATAAAAAATTTTCAAAAATAATAAAATATATAAAATTAAAAAAAAAAATTACAATTCTCAAAATAACCTAACTTTCTTTTAAAACTACGTATTCCCTGAATCTTCATCGGATGAAGATACGTAGTAGCAAGGTCAATCCTTGTCGGGTTTTTTAGTTTATAAATTATTATTTTCTTCTTATTTTGTATTTTATTTTTTTATTTTATGTTTTTAGGAAAATAAATATTTAAAAAATCACATTTAATTTTACTCATTTAATTAAAGGTATTGTCTTAAGACAGGAGTTGTGAGGTGCTAATATCTTCCTCATACGTAACCGACACTCGAACTCATCTCTGGTTCCCAAAACTTGCCTTATCCTTTTTTCAGTTTTTTTATAGTTTCCCTTAATAAACTATGGTGGCAACTCTCTTTTTTTATTAAGAAATTATTTTTTCGGATCGTCGTTTGTCGTCGTGATGGAGGTCGCGAAAGATGGTGACTCTACTAGGAAAGTTTTGAGAGTTAGGCCATTTAATCAAATGAGCAAAGATAAGTGTGGTTTTATGAATGTTTATATTTCCCTTCTCTTTATATATTGTTTGCTTTTGTTGCTTTTTAATTGCTTTTATATCTTGTTTTATTGCTTTTTACATTTATTGATGGAATATTGAACCCTAGGGTAGACAACATGATTTATCTACTATATTTGTCATATAACTGCCTGGGATTTTTCTGACTATTTTGCAAGTGGGGGGTTGGGTATAGATTTTCTCCCTTCACACACACTTTTTATACATGTATCATGAGCAAGACCCTAAACCCCCTCTAAAAAAGTTTAGAAATAGAGGGATTTAATGATATTGGACGGGATGTACTTCCTACTCCAATTTTCATGCGTGTTCTCTTTATTTGCTTGTTCAAAAGCAAATTGTTTATCGACTGCTTTGAATAAACCAATAAATGAGGGCCATAGCTCCGCTGACCTTCATACTTTTAGGGATTAGTGAACCCACCTTTGTGAGTGTGCATATAAATATCGTAGAGCCTCTAAGTGTTATAATGCTGATTTTTTTTAGGACACTAAGAGAGATTTTCAAGTTCCTCTTCTCTTCACTGTTATTTTGTACATATTAATTAATGTATCATATTTGCGTACACATATAATGAAATAAGTACCTCTTTAGGTACAAGTATTTGCATGGTTTTTCATTTAGTTTAAGTCATGTTGCATATGATGTAATCAAGCATTGTGCATAAAAGCATACATTCACATTTTATCTTTATTCATGCATTCATGGTAGCAAATAATTATCATGCCATTTTGTACCATACACAACTCACATACACGCATGAGTTGTTTTTACATGCATTGTACATACAATCATACATTACATATTTAGATATTCATATCATATCTAGACATACATTGCATAGTGCATCTTAGACATGCATTAAGCATTTAGACTTAACATATGTTATACATTTTGTCATGTATTCTGTATTTAGACTTGTAACATACATCTAAACATTTGTTGCATATATCAACATGCATTCATTTTCATTTTTCATGTCATTTATTCTCATTTTTGCATTCTTATATAATTTTCTCATTAAAATAAAATCAACAGAAACATAATAACAACAAATATTTTGGGACATCCCTATATAACTCGTGTTAATAGTAAGAAAATGAAGAATTGGGGTGAAATACAAGAAAGCATGAAGGCCGATATTGACCAGCTTAAGAATCAAATGGGTCAAATGTTTGAGATGATGGTAGTTTTGAAAGATGCGGTAACTACTTGAAATGAAGAGGCTCATTCTTCACATCCTTCTGATTTTGAACAAGGGACATTACAGACTCGAGATCCTAATCATGGGAATAAAGCAAATCAGGAGTTCCCTCCATATGGCCTACCTCCTGCTCGAAATGAAGAGGCTCATTCTTCACATCCTTCTGTTTTTCAACAAGGGACATTACAGACCCGAGATCCTAATCATGGGAATAAAGCAAATCAGGAATTCCCTCCATATGGCCTACCTCTAAACTATGATCCGCCATACGAAGGATATGAGGGGCAAGAAACTATACCACCAGTTTTTAATGTTGCTAGTGCTAAAGGTCAACCTAAGTTCACTCAAGTACCACCTGCTAGTCATGTGGAAAGGTTGTAATTAATAAAATTCCTTATACAACTCAACCACGACTCCTACAAGTTCTTACTGGTGAAGAATATGTGGCAAGGGACAATATTCCTTAGGCTATTCAAAACGTGTTGATTAATGCTGACAAGACAAAAAGCAAGTTGGAGATATTAGAGGAAAGGCTTAGAATGATTGAAGGAGTCAGTGCTTGTGAATTGGGTATGCTGTTGGGATGTGTTTGGTACCTAATGTTGTAATTCCTCCAACGTTTAATAAGGTGCCTGAATTTGAAAAGTATAAAGGAACTACTTGTCTGAAAAGCCATTTGACCATCTATTGCCGAAAAATGGTTGCTTATGCACATAACGAGAAGTTATTGATGCATTTCTTTCAAGAAAGCCTAGCGGGTATGGCTCTCAATTGTACATGGACTTAGAGCCAGCTTGTATTCACTCTTGGAAGCATCTTTGTGGATGCTTTTCTAAAACAATACAAATATAACATGGATATGGCTCTTGACAGAATGCAATTACAAGGCATGGCAAAGAAAAGCTCTAAAACTTTTAAGAATATGCCTAGAGATTGAGAGAGCTTGCTGCTTAAGTTGAACCTCCACTACATGAAAAGGAGATAACCACCATGTTCATAGAAACACTGCAAACTCCTTTCTATGAACATGTTCTCAGAAGTGTCTCATCTAACTTTTTTGATATTGTAACCATTGGGGAAAGAATTGAGAATGGATTGAAAAAATAAGAAAGGATTGCCCCAGTGTTAGTGTTTCTCTTACACTATTTTGATCTTATTCAGTTGGTAGATTTGTATCATCCTTTCCGCCAAAAGCATTCTGATATTTTCTTTTTTTTTTGACTCATATTGGTAGTCACATCCCTCTGTTACAGGGTTATTCTTTGTGAAAATCGTTGCAATCATTTTTCAATCAATATGGACTTTGTGTGGCTTGTAACGTGGTCAGGGGTTAAAAAGGTTCTGAAGAAAAGATATAGAGGCTCAAAAAATGTTTGTGGGTTTTTTTTTTGTTTTGAAACAATAATCATCAACCAAGTGTTGTGAAAAACAATTCATGTTTTTGCCGAGATCGCCTTCTTTTCTTTCTTTTTCTTTCTTTTGTTTTTTTTGGTAGCATCTTTTGTTTGCGAATCATCCTCATTTGAAATTGATGACACCCATTTTCCTTTTGAATTTCTTTTCTTTGGTTTTGACTTGGGAGCTTTTGATGCACTCCTTCTTGGATTAATCTCTTTCAAGAAGCTTTTGATATGTATTCTAACTAAATTCCAGCATGTTGATTATCCTTATTTAGGGTATTTTTGAAATATATATTTTTTAGGCTCAAAGAAAGGTATAATGGAATTTTATTGATATTTAGGGACGAAGAAACATGGCCATATATCATTTTGAATTCTGGTTGCTTGATTTTCAAAGAGATTAACTCTTGCAACAGATTTCAATGACTCTCAACACTTGTCATTTTTCTTTCTCTTTTTATCATCCTATCTTTTGCTTAGATTGCCCTTTGCGGGTTTTCAATCTAATGGACTTTTATTCCTTTGTTTTTTGAATTCTTTTGAGAAGGAGATTGAAATTAAGATTAACCACATGAAAAATCCAATTGATTGCCCCAATGTGATGTTTATTATTAGTTTTAATGGGCGACACACATGTTACTGAGACAAATCCTTTCTCTTTGGGGCTGGATGAAGGAAAGCTCAAAGAGGTTTTTAAGACATATGCATGCAAATATGTTACGTCTGAAAATCAATCTGATTCCTCTTTTTTTATGCCAAGCTTTAAGATCGTGCCAAAATTTTCCTTCATTTTTTTATTTTTTTTCATCAATAAATTCAATGATTCCATAAACATGATTTATTGTGCAATTATTTTTTAGTTTTTATCCATACCACGACATCCTTTAAAATTTGAGAAAATCCTGTAGACAGCCCATGGTATATACTTCTCTTAGCAATAACAAAATATATAAGAATCAAATCAAAGAAATTTTTATTTCATTACAAGATAATGCAGATATAATTCCAGTGTTATGCAAAAAGTTCAATATTCCGAAAATATTACATCCCCCAGACTATGGAATCAGATTATGCATAAAATCTTTTAATTGTATCAGAGTTGACCGGTAACGATAACTCTTCTCCATCCATCCTCGTGAGAATTAACGCTCCTCCAGAAAAAAAATTTCTTTACAACATAGGAACCTTCATAGTTTGGCATCCATTTACAACATGGGGCTGTTTTGGAGTGGTTTTGGGTGCAGTTTTTTTGGGCAAACATGATTGAATTTTTGTGCAATTTTGGTGGGTTTTAGGGGTTGTTTTTAGGTGTTTTGGATAGTGGAAAGTGGTGCAGTGAAGGGTTACAGTAAAAGGTTATGGAAGAAGGCTTTTGTGGAGAAGAGAGAGCATGATTGTATTTGGTTTAAAGGTGGGGCCCTTATGGAGATGTTTTGGCTTTGTGATTTCTTTGGTGGTTATGAGTGAGGAAGGGTGTTGTGGAGAACGTGAGGTTGGAAGTAGCCATGGTGCAAGTGCATTAAGGTGGAACATGCATGGTGGTGTTAAAGTGGGAGAAAAAAAAAAGGAGTTGAAAGTTTTTTTTTTTTTTTTTTTTATGTTAGCACACTAATCATACAAGAACCAAGCAACAAAATCATAAATCTTAAATGCATGCCAATCTTAAATTCTAAAATCATACTTGAAACTTGATTCTTCAAAGCTTGATCTCTTAAAAAAAACTTCTTCTCTCTTTCTTTAAAAATGTGCTCCTTTCTTTTTTTTCTTTTGTCTCTTTATATTTTGCTCTTAATATTTTTCTCTCATCCCCTCCTTTTTCGGTGATCATTGAGTGGTTTATAATATGAATAATAGGAGTTATCAGAGAAGTAGCTTACGGAAAAATAGGATTGTGGAAAATGGGGAGGAGTCGTTCAACGTATCTTTTCTCTTATTATTATTTTTATTTTGATTATCAGGTAGTTCAGAGCAGTTTCAAACATCGATCTTTAGAACAGTTTCAAAGATTGACTGATTCTTTCTTTTTTCTTTTTTATTATCTGAGACGTTAAGGAATGTGGGCAATCTTAGAAAATTGACTCTTTCCTTTTTTTATATATATGTATTTATTTAATTACCTTTTTTTGTTTATTTTTAATTTCTTTTTTTGTTTTATTATTTATTTATTTATTTATTTATTTAATAAAAAGCTAAACTAATGAAATATGTAACATCCCATATTTTCATATGATAGGAACTTTATTGCATAAAATTATATAATAAACTTGGATATAAAAATCTATACATTCATCATGTATTTCAAAATATACTTCTCTAAATAAGATTTAATAAAATTATCTTAGTAAAATTACAAATAAAATAAAATAAAACTTCTCCAACAATTCACTTGGGATTCACACCACCTGTCAAATCCTCTGCTCACGTGTAATGTACACGATCATCGCAGATTTAAAAACAAACAAACAACACACAAAAAGAAGGATAAGCTAGAGAGTTTTAAAAAATAAATATATTTTCATAAATTGGATTTCTATCTCAACAAAACAACAACAATTCAATCTTTCATAATTTATCTCACATCATACATATACTGACTCAAAAACAAAGACACTAGACTCTCTACTTCCGGAAGACACTCGTGCATTGAGTTAGACTCAGAGGTGTGCACCTGTCATATGCCACCCAACTATTCCGATCGTGCTCATATTTCAAACCTCAGAACAGTCTATTCTGATCGGGCTCATATTTCAAACCTCAGACAAGACCATTTGAACCTCCTTCGACTCTACATTTATCGGTAATCTTCATCCATGTGAATCCAATGTACCAGGAGAGTCAGGATACCTCCTTAAATCCCCAAACAATGCACATCCTAATAATCTCAACACGGGTATCTCCTTTCCTGAAGATACTATGTCCCGATCACACACCACATCATTCACAAACATTAATACTACATCATACAATACATAAACATTCATCCAATTCATTAATAAACAAATAATTATAATATTTATGAAAAATAATCAAACTAGCTTCCCTTACCAAATATCATCATTCTAGATAAATTTCTGTTTTAAAAGAGACAAACATTTATAAAAAAAATATGCAACTAGCTTCTCTTACCTCTATAGAGTAGAGATACTCAAAAACCCTAAAATCACAGGCAACCTAACTCTGCTCAAGAATCTGATCGGACACTCTTGATCTACTCAACGCTAGGAATCTAGGGATGTCCTCTGATTGTCAATATGATAACCTATGAGATCACAAATCTAGAGAGAAGGTAGAAAACTTTAAAGAGAAATTGTTTGACAGATGGTGGTTTTTATAAGAATGAAACTGTATATCTTCTTAAAGAAAGAAAGAGAGATTTGGTAGTTTTTATAAACAAAATATTTTCTTAGAGATAATTGGTGGTTTTTATTAGAATAAAACGTAATATCTTCTTAGGGAGAGAGTTGATACTTTTTATAAAAATAAAATAGAATATCTTCTTAGGGAGATAAAATATCTTCTTAGAGAGATAATATCTTTTGAGAGAGAGAGAGTTGGTGGTTGTTATAAAAATAAAAAGTAAATAACTATCTTTTATTTACTTAAACAACTCTTTTGTAAAAAGATAGGTATTATCTTATTTATCTCTAAAACTAAATTTTAGGTTAGTTTTTATTCTATAGCTATTTTCTAGGGTATTACAAAATATATTTTTAGTTATTGTTTTTCTTCATTTTTTATTTTGATTATTATTCTTTATTTTAGACACACATTAAATTTTTTTAATTTATTTATGTATGTATTTTTTATTAAAATTAAAATTACCCGGACGAAATCGGGGTGTTAATAGGAATGTAACGTCTTTCTTCACCAACTCATTGAGAGGTAAAGCTAAACTAGAGAAGTTAAGAAGAAATCTTCTATACAGGCTTGCAAGTCCATGAAAGCTTATAACATCTCCCACATTCTTTGGGGTTGACCAATCCTGAATGGCTTTTATAACTGTGAAAATTGTTCTGTTTTGCAAAATAACGTTAACTATTTGATTACGCCTACATCAAAACTTTCCATTGGAACCGCAAATCTCAATGCAATTTTAGGTTTTCAAAATTGTGCTTTTGAAAAAGCTGGCATTGGGAATCAATGTGATTTTAAAGGAAAGCAAAAGAAATTTAGCAGTTTCTTTAAAAGCAATGAACAACAGTTTTCACCTTTCATGACTTGCTTTTATTATTTGAGAAAAAGCCACTTTGTTAGGAATTATGTAAAGTTAGAAAATTTGATGTACCTAAGGGGCTTATTAGGTGGGTGCCTAAAAGCATCACTAACACATGTGGACCCAAATCTAATAGGGTACCACATCCTCAAACTTAATCGATTTTGCAGGTATGTTTGGCATCCAAGAAGCAGTTGCGGTATTTCGACAATGGATGCTCCAAACACATGACTGGAGATGCTTCTCAATTAATTAAATTGAAGTGGAAACTAGATGGCTATGTCACCTATGGAGACAACAACTGAGGGAGAATACTTGGTGTTTGTGACATTGAAGGAGATGATGACGTGATCATAAGAGATGTGCTTCTAGTAGATGGTTTAAAGCATAGTTGACTCAGTATAAGCCAACTGTGTGATCGGGGCTATAAGATCTCATTTGAGCCAGAATAGTGCCTAATTGCAGACTCAAAAACCAGTGAGACAATTCTTGTAGGAAAAAGAGTAAGCAATGTATATATGCTAAATATTTCCTCCATACCATCCAGCATAAACTGTTTGTTATCTAGAAATGATGAGTCATGGTTGTGGCATAGGCGCTTAGCTCATATTCATATGCATCATCTCAATAGGCTTGCATCAAAAGAGCTAGTAATTGGCTTGCCCAAGTTCAAGTTTGAAAGGGACAGATTATGTGAAGCATGTCAAAAGGCAAACAGACTAAAAGTTCTTTTAAACAATTAAAAGTGGTTTCTACATCAAGACCTCTTGAGTTACTTTACATAAATTTCTTTGGTCCCTCTAGAACTATGAGCTTAGGGGGTAATTGCTATGGTCTTGTAGTAGTAGATGATTATTCTCATTTTACATGGACTCTTTTCATTACTACCAAGGATGAAGCTTAGCATGTTTTTAAGAAATTTTCTAAAGTTATCCAAAATGAGAGGAATTGTTGCATTTCGGCCATTAAGTCAAATCATGGGGGTGAGTTCCAAAATGAAAGATTTGACAAATTCTGTAGCAAATTTGGAATCAAGCCTAATTTTTTAGCACCAAGGACTCCACAACAGAATGGAGTAGTGGAAACGAAGAACATATCCTTGGAGGAACTAGCAAGGACTCTCTTGAATGAGACAAATTTTGGGCGGATGCAGTGAGTACAACTTGCTATGTTTTAAATAGAGTGTTCATTAGACCAATCTTGAAGAAAACCTCTTATGAGCTGTTTAAAGGTAAAAGGCCAAATATCTCTCATTTAAAGGTTTTTGGATGTAAATGTTTTATTCTGAACAATGGTAAGGATAACTTGGGCGAATTCAACTTTAAACCTGATGAGGGTATATTCCTTGACTATTTATTCCATGGTCACGCATATAGAACATACAATAGAAGAACCATGCTAGTTGAGAAATCCATGCATATTGCATTTGATGAAACTAAGCAGAACATGCAGGAAAGTCCTAAGACAAGTGCAGATGATGAGGCTCTAACTGGACAACAAGTAGATACTGGACCGCAAAACAAACTAGAGAAAGTTGATTAGCTGTCAAAAAATCAATTAATTGAACCAAAAATTCAATCGATTGAATCTGAAGCTGGTGCATAAATAATCAACTTTGAACTACCTAGGGATTGGAGAGTGCCTAGGAATCTTTCTTTGGATAATGTTATTGGTCAAGTACAAAAGGGAGTCACAACTAGATGATCATTGAATCACTTTTTTGAACACATGGCGTTTATATCTCAAGTGGACCCCAAAACTGTAGCTGGTGCACTAGAGGACAACAATTGGATAAATGCAATGCATGAGGAGTTGAATCAGTTTGCTAGAAATAAAGTTTGGACTCTTGTTCCTAAATCAAAGAAGATGAATGTGATTGGAACCAACTGGGTTTTCAAGAACAAGCTAGACGAACAAGGAGTCATTGTGAGGAATAAAGCTGAGTTGGTTGCAAAAGGGTACAACCAAGAATAGGGCATTGACTTTGGAGAGACTTATGCACCCATGGCTAGATTGGAAGTTGTGAGGCTACCATTAGCCCATGCTTGCTTGAATGGATTCAAATTACACCAAATGGATGTAAGAGTGCTTTCCTAAATGGATACATTGATGAAGAGGTCTATGTGAGTCAACCACCTGGTTTTGAAGATCACAAGTATCCAAATCATGTTTTTGAGCTCAAGAAAGCTTTGTATGGTTTAAAGCAAGCACCTCGATAGTGGTTTAAAGCAAGCACCTCGATAGTGGTATGAGAGGTTGAGTAATTTCTTGCTTTCTCAAGGCTATGAGAGAGGGAAAACATATAAGACTCTATTCATTAAGAAAACATCCAATGATATTATACTTGTTCAAGTTTATGTCGATGACATTATTCTTGGATCCACTAATGAAAATCTGTGTAAGAAATTTGTGACAGCTATGCAGGGTCAATTTGAAATGTGTATAATGGGTTAACTCAATTATTTCCTAGGATTGTAAATCAAGCAATTCCAGCATGGTACATTCCTTGGTCAAGCCAAGTACTGCAGAGAGTTGCTAAATAAATTTGACATGGAGGAGTGCAAGGACATTGCAACGCCAATGGCTACTAGTTGTTACTTGGATACCGATGAGAAAGGAACTAGTGTGGAGTAAACTAAGTATAGAAGGCTGATTGGATCACCACTTTATCTTACTATAAGCAGACCGGATATCATGTTTAGTGGGTGTCTTTGCGCAAGATATCAAGCTAATTCTAAAGAGTTACACAGTGTGGAAACATAGAGAATCCTGAAATATCTCAAAGGAACTACAGAAGTTGGCTATGGTATCCTAGTGAAGTGTCTTTAAATTTAGTTAGTTATTCTAACTCAGATTTTGCAGGCTGTAAGCTAAATAGAAAAAGCATGAGTGGAACCTGTCATCTACTTGGATCCAGTTTAATATCATGGCATAGTAAGAAGCAAGCATGTGTGGCTTTATCAACTGCAGAAGCAGAATACATAGTTGCTGGAAGCTGTTGTGCTCAAAGCTTCTGGATCAAACAACAGCTAAGTGATTTTGGTTTAACGCTTTCTAAAATATGATTACTTTGTGATAATACCAATGCAATAAACTTAACAAAGAATCCAGTGCAACAATCTAGAACCAAACACATTGAAATACACCACCACTTTATATGAGATCATGTAAATAATGGCGACTGCGTAATTCAACTTGTTGCTTTTGAGAAACAACTTGCTGATATATTCACTAAGCCCCTTAATAAAGAAAGATTTAATTTTCTGAGAAACGAACTGGGCATAGTTGATTTTAAATATGTGATTTAAATCAGTCTATGCATTATTGATTCTTGGTCAAGCTTATGCAAACTTGGTATAGCTAATTGGAGTATCTGTTTTAATTAACTGGTATTTTACTGAACTACACAGTTACTGATTGGAAATTAGTTCTGATTCATTACTGTTCAATTTCTTGGCAAGTGTGAGACTGAAGGTTGGTGCAAAATCACTTTTTGTAAAAATTAATCAATCTATGAGTGACTATGAACATTGGGAAGGAGTTATTTTTTTGCAAAAATTGACTTAGTCAAGGAAGAAAGGATGAATAAGACAGGACTTATCAATGTGTAAGCTTGGCATGTGAAGAGTGAGAGCGCACGTAATGCCACATGTCACCAACACACTAGAAGTCAACAGTCAAAAGTTGTTGAGGATTCTTTGAAGCTAAGTAATCTCTGTTCAATCTATTATATGCAGAATCCCAACAAACTTAAAAATTGTTTTGATTTTGTGATGTCTATCAATGGTTATGCGATGCATTTGTTTGCTAGTGTAATTAGTTTCTCTTCAAATATTACCTAGACATGCATTCAAAATCAACTACTCTACTGCATTACTTTTTCATTTTAGCTTGTTCTGTGTTCCAAAGAAAGTTCCTTTCTTTGTTCTTTCTCTTCAAATGGCTTCATCCTCAAACACAAAAAAGTGAACCAAGAGTGCTTTTAGCAAAAGGGCTATATCAGAGGACAATAATGAATCTGATTATCTTGAAAGATGGTTCTTGCGAAACCAGGAAAGCATTGAAGAATACTATTGAGAGTATAGTTTGAAAATTATCATCAGTCCAAAGTTCTTGAGGATGGAGTGGCTTATAAGGAAGAAAAACTTGATTCAGTTATAGATTTGCTAAAACATCAAAAGCTGGAAAAGTTTATGAAGATGTTTGGAAACACTTATCCAAACCTAGTGAAATTTTTTTTGACAAATATGTGGTAAATATGGCGATAAATGATGAAGTCTGGCTGGCGGTCGCAGGATTAAGGAATGATGGTGTTATTGTAAGCAAAGGGAACACCACTGATCTGGGTGAGTTCAACAAAGTGCAGTTCTACAAATCATGTCTTAGAAACCAAGATACGACTGCAAGAACCTTTTCTACTGGAGGTTTGGCTGTTGCTCCAAGAATTCTGACTTATATTGTGATTTGGCTAGTTACTCCTAGAGGATTCAACCATGCAGTGTTAACCGAGGAAGACTTGATCTTAACGCACTGTCTGATGAGCAAGACCCAACTAAACTGGGTTAATGTCATTAGAGATAACATTTTCAAGATTAATAAGAAACCAGAGTATCGTATCCCCTATGTTGTTCTAATTTCCAGTTTCATTGAGTATTATGAAATAGATGTTGAAGAAGAGGTAGTAAAAGAAGTGAAAGCTCTGAATGAAATTTCTACTGCAACCCTGAATAAGATAGGACTGAAAAAGGTGAATAATCGTCGCTGGGTTTGCAAGGCTGATGGGGATAGCACTGATCAAGAGGACAAAGGAGCTGGTACAAGTGCTGCTAATGTTGATGCTCCCGCTAAAGAAGGAATGTATTATGAACATTTTGCTTACATGGATGATATTCCTCCAGCACAAGGAGAAGAGACCTTTTCAAGGTTTGAACAAATGATGATTAGTCAGTTGAACACCATGGAGAATGATCATAGAAGTCACCACTAGTATTGTGTAACACACTTCCAACACATTGAGGACCAAGTGGAAGATATGCAGTCTAAGATTGGAACGATGTTCTTTGAACCATACAATTAGGGATTTTCATGCATATCTTGTGGTTCCTTCTCTTCCATTTGATGAATCCAATGGGGGAGAAGTATTACGTGTGTTGCTTGTTGTTGATTTATGATGTCTAGGATGGTGTCTTCTTTATGTTGTTGTGTGTGTGCTGATTTTCTGTTATTTTGTTATTTCTCTACTACTGATGTAATTCTGCTGGTTTATCCAGCTTTGTTGTTCTTAGGATTAAGTTATTGTTGGTCAGTTTTTAATCATGTTTGTGATAATGGTTGGCTTGTAATGTGGAAGTAGTAATATATATGAAATATGGTTTGATGTTGTTTGAGTACTCGTATTTTTTTAATACTGATTTTATATCTTGAAGGCGTATCAAACTATGGAGGAGCAAGAACAAGCTACTGGTTAAAACTGGTTTAAAAATCTAGAGAAAAACAATTAACTGTTTTTCAATTAAATCAATTTGTTTTTACCCTAAACCTGTTGTGCCTACAGATTCTAATCAACTGCTTTAGAATGATGCAGTTTGTCAGGTTTAGATGGTACAACTCAACACACACTTGTTTGTCTTCATCAAATTGGCGGAGATTGTTAGCATCGAGGGTGGTTAGTGATTTAATGAAGCCAATAATATGATGGAGTCTACATGGATCAAAGCTTGCAAGTGGATTGTTTCAAGCTATCGTGTAGCTTGGTAGGAGTTTTGGTCTAGGACTTAGTTTGTGTGTGTGTGAGTATGGTTTTGGTTCAAAACCATGTTGCATGATTCCTTCACTTGAGAAGAGCTCAAAAGACTCATAATGATTAAAAGTGACTAAAAGTGGTTAAACGATTTTGACAAACCTTTTTAAGATTAAAATCAGTAAACTGTTTTTCAAGATTGAACTTGCTGGATTTTTCTGTTACAAAAAATCAATCGATTGGGTGATTAAAACAATCGATTGAAGTTTTTGTCTGTTATAAACCAGTTTTCTATATAAGGGTGGCACGCAATTTGAAACATACGAAAAACACATTCTACTGATCAATTTGAGATTTTCCAACAGAGAAAGAGCACCCTTATTGTGTGAACAAGATTTTACATTGATTTTTTATTTACAAAACATCAAGAACTTGAATCTTGAAGATTTTTTTTGAGTGGGTTTCGTGAAACTGGTTCTGAACCAAAGCTAAGTCTTCTACACTATTCTTCATCCAATTTTAATCTGTTGTGTGTAGGAGTACTATTGTTTTGATACTCAATTGTTATCTCTTGTACTACGAGTTACTTGGTTGCAAATCATGAAGGGTTTGTGATTCACAATTGTAGTCTTGATACCCATTTTGCATGTGTGTTCTGGAGCAGTGTTGTCTTGCGAGGAGCAAGGGTGTTTGTATTGTACTAAATTGATATTGGTGATTTTTTAATGGAACTCTTTGCTTGTTGGCAAAAGACTGGATGTAGCCCTTGAGGAAGGGTGAACCAGTATAAATCTTGGTGTTCTTGATCTCTCTTTCTCTCTTCTTGAACGCTTTATTGTCTGCTGTCGCTCGCCTATTTTAATTGTTCTTCGTGCTCAGTTTATTGCTCATTCTTTTGGTGTTATATTGTGTTCTCTGAAACTATTTTTATATTTGTACAGTTAACAGTGATTACTGTATATCTGTTAGTATTTTTGGAAACTATTTTTCTTGGAATTATTTTTAATTCTAGTTTTGTATATTAATTCTGGATTGCTTTGTTGCTTGAGTATTTTTCAGTAAATTGGTTCTACTGTTTATCTGATTGTTACTAATATGCTTTGGATTGTGTTCTTTGTCCAATTTACTCTTGATCTGTGTGTTCTTGTCTATACTGTTTGTGTTTGTAAATTGACTATTTTTTTATCTTTGTTTCACTATGATTTAAGTATATTGTTTCGAGCTTTGCTCATTTAATTTCTGGATTATCTGATCTGTTTTCTGGTTCCAATTTACTGCATCCGTTTCTGAATTGATTGTGTTGTTGTTGTATACCATTTTGTGTGTGTATTTTGTTGATTGATTGTGATCTGGAATACATTCACTTTTATTGAGTACTTTAGAATAACACTTTTGATTGATTCAATTTAAAACTTTCATTCGACACTTTAAATACTTTCCATTATTGTGAAAATTTGTGAAAGTTCAATTCACCCCCTCTTGAACTCGGCCTAAACTTTGTTTTCAGTTTGAAGAAAAACAAGGTTACGTCAGCTTCAGTTAGCATCTTTGGGACGCCTTCGATCACACCATTAGCCAATGCCACCAGTTGAAAAAAAAACATGTCTTCCAATGTTTAGCAATCTTCTCATGCTCCTCTATGTAATCTTCTACTTGAGTGATCATGGCTTGATATTTTGTTTCTGCTTCTACTTACTGCCAATGCTATTTCCTTTTCGTTCTTCCCACTCCCTTATCAATTATTCCAATGCTCTTTAATCTCCTTACTTCTTTAGGTTCCACGTCCAGTATTGATTCTTCATTTATTACGTTAGGAGAAATTAACCTGACCCTTTATGGCATCCATTGTTGATATGTAACTTCTTTGTCTAAAGTTGATGGTCTAAAGTCTCTTTCCATATGGATTACGTTCTCCCAAGCCTTCTAGATCCGATGCAATATTTTAGTGGCAAAGCCATCACATTATGGAACAAAAATCTTTCCAAAATAACAAATGTAGGAGCTCCCCTCATCAGATATCCTAATTGTCTTTGATGCAGCACTATATTGTAGTTGATGCAACCCTTAGTCCCTATAAGCAGCACATTAGGATATTTTGCATACTGGTAGATAAGTCACTACTATTGCTGCCACGACGGTTGCCATTGAATCTTCATTTGGGTCAAACTAGCAAGAAGTTGAGACCAGTCTTTCACCCCATTTACTTCCATCTTTTGTTGTATTACTGATTCCACTGGACACCTAATTCCAACGACTCTTTATTCGAGACAAGAAACCTGACAAAGTGGGTAAATAACACACCATTAACTTCTTCTTTCTTACATGGCATAAGTCAAGTGTTATGTTTGTGTCTGCTAGGATTGTCATGACCAGACTTTGAGATCGGATCTTAAAAGCAATAAAGACAGCTATTGCAGAATAGTCCATGAAATTCTCAAGGTTTGGAAATAACAAAACTTCATAGATAGTTAAAGCGAAAACATCCATGAACGTCTCATAGTCTTCTTCACCACTTACATGGTGTAAATGAGCTTGCTCTCCAACTCTCTCTAAAGCATTTTCATAATCTTGGATAGGGTGAACATAGAGGTGGGTTGCTCCAGATGTTAGTACGGTACCCTTTTTTTCAGAGGCATGGCTATGGCTATTAAAGGCCACTAGAGTTGTAGCTCACTCCACCGCACATCCATATCATTCAGTAAATGATGTCTTTATGGATATGAGATAAAGCAAACAAACTCTAGTTGGATTTCTCACACTAACCAGGAAGGAAGTACATCCCCTAGTCTTGCTACACAACCCCTCTATTTCTAAGTTTTCATAGACCTAGGTATAGGTCCTCACTCATGATATGCAAGAATGTGTGTGAAGAGAGAATAATGCATACCCAACCCCCACCTGCAAAACAATTAGAAAAGTTTCCAGGAAGATATATAACATCTCGTCTACTCTAGGGTTCAATATTTCAGCAGTGATTGTAAAAGCAAGAAAGCATATAAACATATATACAAAAGATAAACAATCATATGTAAAAATGAAAAAAGGAAAGATAAACATTCAGAAAACGACACAAATTTTTACTCATTTAATTAAATTGGCCTGACTCTCGAGATAAATATCCCCAACTGAGTCGTCATCTATCGTAACCAGCATCGCGATAGGGAACGGCTATAAAAGTTTTTAAATTATAAAAATGTTAAATAGAGACGGAGTCTCGCCACCGTAATTTATTAAGGAAAACTATGAAAAAACCAAGAAAATAATGGTCTACGGAATAGAGTTGCGCTCCGGAGTTGGTTACGTGTGGGGAATGTAATTAACACCCCCACAACGCCTGTCCTAAGATAGTACCTTTAATCAAATGAATATAATGAGTTTGGTTTTATAAAATGTTTGTTTCATCCCCAAAAAGATATTAAAACGTAAATAAAAACAAATATATTTTTTAAATTAGAGGACCAGACAAGGATTGACCTTGCTCCTATGTATTTCCATCAGTGATAAAAAATCAGAGTATACATAATTTTTAAAAGAACGTTGTTTTGTTTGAGAATTTGATGTATTTGATTTTGAAAGTTTTATATTTTTTTATTTTTGAAATTTGATATTTTTTGTATTTTTAATATTTTATTATGCCAATCGACGATGCAGAATTTGGTACTGTAGTGAGATACGACAATCGGAATGTGGAAGTGATGTGACATTCGGCCAATCAATAGTGGTTCATGATTTAAGAAAATGCTTTTGTCATGCGGTATTGGGGTGATGCCATATGCTTTTCGTGGGAAGGATGGTAAGGTTTTGTGTCTTTGGGTGACGTCATATGACTCTGTGTGATGTCATTCGGCATTGGATGATTATGTTGTTGAGATGTAGGGTTTTGGATGACGTCATACGACTCTTGTGTGACATCATTCGATATGGTGTTTTGGGTGATTTCGTGCAGGAATGACATCATTCAACTCTAAATGACATCATGCGATTCTAAGAGTTTAGGGAAAAGGTTTTAATGTAAGATACTGTCATTCAATTCTGAATGACCTCATACGATTTTGTGTTTAGGGAGACGCGGTTCTAGAGAGAATGAGATACGAATCTGGGTTGAGGGAGAAGGTTTGAATGTAGGATGACGTAATTCGGTTCTAAATGATGTCATATAATTTTGGGTTATGGGATACAGTTCTGGGTGAGGGAAAAGTTTTGAATGTAGGATGAAGCTATTCGGTTATGAATGACGTCATACGGTTTTGGGTTAAGGGATACGGTTCTGGATAGAATGAGATACATTTCTCGGTGAGGGAGGAGTTTTGAATGTAAGATGGCGTCATTCGACTCAGAATGATGTCATACTGTTTTGGGTTAAGGGATATGCGGTTCTGGGTTTAGGAAGATACAGTTCTAAATGTACGATGACGTCATTTGGCTCTGAATGATGTCATATGGTTTTAAGGTTCTAGGATGCGGTTTAGGGGTTTGTAAGGTACGACCTTAGATTTTGAGATGCAGTTTTTGGTTCTTAAGATGCGACTTTGTACTTCTAGGATGTGATCTGAGGTTCTGAGATACTGTTATGGTAAATGTAATGTTGCAGTTGTGTTGGGCCTGTGTCAAAAGACAGCAGTGCAACTAATATAATGCCTTTTGAATAATGATATTGGTTCTTTTGGATGTTAAATTTAGGTTAGCTATATACGACAATGACAATGAGGTTTTGGCCTTTTTGGGTTGACCCTTTTTACTTTTCAGGAATGTTGTGGGTTAATGGGTATTGGATTATTATTTGGTTTATTACTTGTTCATCAGGGAATGAAAATGGTGCAGTTAAGATTGTCCTGTGTCAGAGAACAGCGAAGCAGTCAATATGATGCAACAAAGTAGTATAAAATAGTGCCAAAAGACAGCAGTACACAATGCAATGTGGAAAAAACAAACGAATTGTAGATGTTAAGAACACAGTCCGCAACCTAGAATATCATTCTTCAAGATTAAAAATAAAACAATAAGACTAAACAAGATATAACCGGTACCTGTTGTAGAACTTAGATGTGGGTTGCCTTTCAAACTCTTATTTTTGTTGTGAATGTGCTCCTGCTCCAGTGCATACGCATGTGTGCTTTTATTTTTTGTTCACTATCGCCATGTTTCAATAAGTGAGTGTGCCTGTATGTGAACCGTGAGTTGAACATGAACAAGAGCGCATTTTTTTTTAATTGTCGTGATGGATCCCCCTCACCAATAGCCTAGGGTCTTCTTTATATATTTTCTGTAGACCTTCTAATTCTTCCCTGTAATGTTTCTAATCATGGTTCTTGATTGAAAACAATTACACTAACCCCCCATTAACTTCAATTAAGAAAGAGTGGTTCATAATTTTAATACCAGGATGGATGAGGGTGCAAAGTGAGTAGGAGGAAGATGTAATCGCAGTTAGGAATATGAATGGGCATGAGACATAACATCGAGGGAGAAAGAGTGAATGGTGTGCATTAATGGTGATGTGGGGAGAGTGAACGTGCAGAAGGAGAGAACGAGAACGGGAGAAAATAAGACTGAATAACATTCATTAAGAGATGATATTGTGCAGGGCCATGAACGACATGTATTAGTGGCAAGAGTGAAGGTGGACGTTAACCATGGAAGTAATTAATGAAAGAAAGAAAGGAGAATGGACATTAATATTGTGAGTGAATAAGAGTGCATGTTTAATAGGAGAGAGACTGTGTAATAATGAAAGGAGAGAGAAATCATGTATGAATTTATGAAGGTGCAGGGACTTGAACAACATGAGAGAGATACATGGGAAAGAAAGAGTGAAGGTGGAAATCTAATTAATGGAGATGCGGGGAGTGAGTCGCAAACACCCCACTCCATCTTTTTTTTATGTTTGACACCCTTAATGGGTTGGGCTTAACACAAAACATTAATCTCCCTTTTTTTCTTCTTTTTTTTTTATTATTTTCCTAAAAACATGAAAACATAAATTATTTTATTTTTCTAACAATAACCAAAATTATTTGAAAGTATTTTTTTATTTTTTATTTTATTATTATTATTTATTATTTATTTATTTTTATTTATATATATTTTTTATAATTTTTTTTCTAAATATTTAAAAAAAAACTTTATTTGTCCGGACGAAATTGAGTGTTGATAAAGAGTACTAAGTTTCAACAAATAAAATAATGTCAAGGTAATATTATATGATTATATCTATTGTTATATAATAAAAATGTTGACTTTTGTAAAAGTCTTAAAAGCATAGTGAATCTGAAATTTCTTGCCTTAGTTTTCTCTCAGTGAGGGTGCAATGTTGAATGGTATAGGTTTTTATGTCCAAGTAAAAAATAATGTGAAGTAATATAACTAAGTATGTGTTTCTTTTTCTCTTTAATTATGTAACCTTTTATGGGAGATAACACTATCTAAGCACGTAAATTTTTTTTTGTGTTAAGCATTAATACAACTGCTGACTAAATTGGTGGTATTTTGTGTTTATAGAGTGAAAAGTGGAACAAAAGGAACTTGCTGACTATAACAGTAATACACTTGCCAAGCTTCTCATTGGTTACAAGTCTCCTTGGAATCTATTTCTCTTGTAAGTTCCCTTAATTGGTTTGATGTCTCTTATAAGACATTAAGAATATATATCATGTTGCATTTTTTATTTTTTTAGTATGCATTGAAAGTTATATTTGAAGTTGTTAAAATATTATGTACTAAATTATCAATGTTTTGGATTTGTTTGTACTTTGTCTGTAGATGAAAAGTGCTGTAGACATTTTGACTTGGGTAAACCAAAGAGAACCAACAATTTAACTAGTTTTGCTGCTAAAAAAGGAGAAGGTTACTTTTCATTTTACATTCTTGGTTATGTTACCTAGTTGTTAAATCCTATGCATAAAATATACTTTTAAATCCAGTGCTATATATTAATGATTTTTTTTTTATTTTAATGATGTCCATTATTACCTACTTTATTGTTAATTTAAAAAAATCCATATATGGTTCATGTAATTAAAAAATGTGTTAGAAATAATGCAGGTTTGCATTAACTTTTAATGGATTATTGTTTAGTGCCATTATTTTTAAAATATGCTCACTAAAAGAATTAAAAAATATTAAATTGGATCTGATGCTCAACAAAAGAATGTGTTAAAAACATTGTTACTTTTAAAGTCCAAATCTTAGTTTTTAAACAAGTATTTTTTTATGTTTAAAATATAGTATAAATTGATAAAGTTAGAACGTGGACAATGATGTATCCACAATTAATATATATTGTCGCAACCCGGGCCACGACGGGGACGGCGAACAAAAAATAATTTTATTTTAATTTTCAAAACAGAGGAGTCGCCACCATAGTTTATTAGGAAAAATTATGGAAAACCAAAAACAAGATAAGGCAAGTTCGCAAAACCGGATTTAGAGTTCGGGAGTCGGTTACGTGTGGGGAAGGTGTTAACACCCCCACAACGCCCGTCCTAAGACGGTACCTTTAATTAAATAAGTAATCTGAGTGTGATTTTTTAAAATATTTATTTTCCCAAGAAAGAGATTAAGATAAAACAAACAAAATATTTTTTTT
>Ga0099824_1003848_pt1 | contig 21808 bp, 21 predicted proteins | sample SiratrowhiteBW_FD_76837 | JGI IMG/M metagenome (GOLD analysis project Ga0099824, IMG submission 76837) | Root nodule microbial communities of legume samples collected from California, USA - Siratro white BW | ecosystem: Host-associated > Plants > Roots > Nodule | place: USA: California... | reverse complement strand
TCATGCCTATAGGCTTTGATGGGATTTATATTGCCCTTATTTGCTCTGAATTGAAGCAGTGCCGCAAAAATTCCAATATGGGTAATGCTGATGCGCTGGTCTTTATTGAAAGTAAAGCGGGTAGGGGCGTTTTTTTTTCAGGGTAAGGGGCTGAATTTATAGAACAGCATACAGGTGATCAGGAGGGTATATTATTTTAAGGTTTGATATTATTTTTTAGGAGCTTTTTCCCGCTATCCGCTGCAATCTTTTGCGCCGAACCCCGGCGCAGAAGGATTTCCACTGCACACGAGCGAAGTGAACTGGCGAAGCAATCGGGGCTAAAAAGACAGCGAATTGGCGAAGTAAGTCATTCAAAGAAAAAACAGCTTTTTCATTAAGCCGTTTGTCCAAATTTATTGTAGCCCTATTAGCGGTAGCCATTATTTATGAAGAATGAAATTTCTTTATTATCATTGATGCTTTCAATTTCAAATTCTTCTGAATAATCATCTTCCCCGAATATTTTAATAGATGCAATCATTGATGGGTCGAATTCTTTTTCAAATGATTCATAATTTGTTTCCAGATAATGGTAACTTTTATTATCACTATCATAATGCAAATATTCTTCATCATCAGTAAGAATGCCGACTTTTACTTTCACGCTCGTTTCAATTTCTATTGTAACTACATCTTCAAATATTTCAATAATTTCATTTAAATTCTTGGAACATAAAATTGAGCTGTCTAAATAAAAAATTGCTAAATCATTTGCAGAGAATAATGGATATAAAAGTGCCTCTACGGCTTTTTCAATGGAATTGTTTTCTTCTTTTGACCTGTTAAGATATGCGGCTGCATTTCCTGTAAATCTTTTTTTTTGATTTAGGAAGTGCAATGCATAAAAAAACCAATAGCCGAGGATGTGGAGCTTTGCCATTAAGCTTCAAAAAAACGGCATTAAACTAAAAAAAACATTTAAATAATGAAAAAATTATTGTTTTTAATTAATTGATATTGTGTGTTTTATGTATTTGTAAAATCGAAATTCCTGAATTTCGTGTAGAAATTCCTGAATTTCGATTTGCTTAGTTTGTAAGGAATACCCCTAAATTCTAGTTTTGGACTGCAGATGTAAAACAAATTACACAAGAGATTTGCTTCAAACTGTAGAATACTTAATCATGGTTGCCTAAATAATAAAAGGTAATGAATTGCAAGCTGCATTATAATTAAAAAATAATTATTAGCTGATATTCGATAAATGACATAAACCTGCGTGTCACTAAATGAGCAGGAAAATTAACTTAATAAATTTTACTAATGAAAAAATTGAAATCAATTAATGACTTTTCAGAAAAGGAAAAAGAAGCGAAATTAGATTTAACTTCTATTTACGGGGGAAAAATGGCTCCTGATTATAGTTTAACAGGATGTAATGATTCACTTGTTTGTGATCCTCCATGTGCTGACTGCAGTGACAAAGATTAACAAGCCCAAAAAGATAAAGTCTGTAGCAGATTTTATTGAAGAATCAGAAAATTCTCCCTTTAATCTGAATGTGATATTTGGAGGATATATTGAAGATTCATCACTTACTGGGTATGATGATACTTATGGCAGTGATCCTCCCCGTGGTGATACTTGCGACAGGGATTAATATTAAAAAAAGAATAACATGAAAAAATTAACGTCAATTACAGATTTTTTAGAAAATCAAAAAGATGAAGATCTAAATCTTAGCGCAATTTACGGAGGTAAAATGGCACCAGAATATACAATGACTGGTTGCAACGATACTGCTTCGACAGGAACTTCTGATTGCAGTGATAAAGATGACTAAGAAAACCATCTTAATGTTGAGATTGTCTAAGTTTAGGCTTAGACAATCTTTTTACCTAATGTTGATTGAATAAAATTTTAATCAAAAATGATTATACTCAATTTATTATTATGATTTTAATAGTTTCCCACAATTCTCTTGATGAACCAACTAATGATGTAATGGACTGGCTGAATTTTTATAATTCCAACTTCAAGCGCATTAACGGCGACGAATTTGATTACTCAAATGAATATCTCATTGATTTTGATAATTTAGCAATAAAGAATGATAACAATGAAATAAAAGAAAAGGACATTGATATCATTTGGTACAGAAGATGGATTAATAGACCGCAGGCAACAATAATTAATGAATTTAAAGCAAATGATTTTGATCAAGCCGAAGGTTATTTTCTAGAAGCATATGTTTCTTATTTAAGATCTGAAATCTCCAGTATTTCGCCATCGCTATTTTCGCTGTTTCATCAAAAAAAGTGGGTTCCGGATTATAAATTGTCGAGAGGACAATTAAATAAAATGGAGACATTGCTTAATGCTAAGAAAGTAGGGATAAAAGTCCCAAGATCAATACTTACAACTTCGAAAAAAGAAGTATCAGCTTTCTATAATAATATTGGTGATTTAATAACTAAGAGTATCAAGGATGCCGATCTATTATCATTTAGAGGTGAAGAAATTGATCTGTATACAAAGATAATCACATCAAAAGAAATTGAAGGCTTTCCCGATTTTTTCTTCCCCACATTGTTTCAGGAAAAAATTGAAAAAGAGTTTGAACTCAGAGTTTTTTTTATACATGATAATTATTTCGCAATGGCAATATTTTCACAAAATGATGAAACAACAAGTGTTGATTTTAGAAATTATAACCGGGCTAAACCTAACCGCTATATTCCATTTGATATGCCTGCAGATTTGCAGTCAAGAATAAAAAAACTGATGAAGATTATTGGTTTAAATACCGGATCAATTGATCTGCTGGTTTCCAGAGACAAAGAAGAATATTATTTTTTAGAAGTTAATCCAGTTGGACAGATAGGAATGGTTTCCAATAATTGTAATTATAATATTGAGCAGACTATTGCTAAAACACTTATCAGAAATGAAAGAAAAAGAACATAATATAAATGATATCCTTCAGGCGGCAGAGCAGAATATCAGAGTGCCCTTGCCTGTTCATTTAAAAAAGGTTAAAAAGAAACCTAAGATAAAAACGCAATTCAGATACAGTTCCTCCACTTTTTACAACACCGATTTTGCAGTGAGCAAGCCGTATTCAAAAGTTATGCACATGCCTTTTAAAAACAGTTATAGTAATGATTAATGACAAGCCTTTTTATGTTTTCTCCACATGCCTTCTGGTTAAAGGAGCAAGCCGAAGCATTATTTATGATCTGCAAAGAAAATCCTTTGATTATATTCCAAATGAGCTCCATGAAATTTTAGAAGAATTTAATGGCAGAAAGGTAAATGATGTATTTGAACATTACGGAATTGAAAATGCTGAGGCGCTTAAAGAATATTTTAATTTTTTAAATGAAAAGGAATATATTTATTATTCTAATCTAAACAAAAGTTATTTTCCTAAATATAGATTAGAATGGGAATCGCCATTTAAGATATCAAATATCATTTTAGACATCTCTGCGTCTAATATGAATCTAATTGATAAGCTTTATCATGAGATTGAAATACTGGGCGTAGGGGGCATCTCTTTCAGATTTCATTCAGCAAAGGATTATCTCGCCTATTTTGAAAATATCGTTAATATATTCAGCATTTCCAGATGCAGGTCATTAGAATTTTTTATTCCCTATAGTGAAGCAATTGATGAAAAGCATTTAGATGATATGACAGTTATAAATAATAGAATTTTCAGCTATCACATTTATGGAGCTCCAAAAGATGCAATAGCAGCGCTGGAGGGAATCAAAACTCCTGCTTTTTATCATACTGAACTATTGGATCATAATAATGATAATAATTATATACATAAAAGTAATTTTATTATCAGCAGGGAAATGTTTGTTGAATCAAATAATTACAATACCTATTTTAACCGGAAAATTTTTATAGACAAATATGGGAAAATAAAGAATGCTCCTGCGATACTCAAAGACCACGGTAATTTTGCGGCCATGAATTTAGCTGATGTCTTGGAAAAGCCATCCTTTAAAAAGTATTGGGGCATTAAAAAGGATATGATAGAGGGCTGTAATATCTGTGAGTATAGACATATGTGTGTTGACTCGAGAGTGCCTGTAAATCGCGGTTCAAATTTATGGAGCGTTGAAGGAAACTGTGGCTACGATCCTTATAATATGGTATGGATTGATGAAAAAAAATAGTTTTCCTTTTTTCAAACAGACTGAAAGCAAAGATTGCGGTCCGACATGTCTAAAGATAATTGCAAAGTTTTATGGAAAGATTTTATCAATTAAACAGTTAAGGGATTTTTCAGAGACGACAAGGGAAGGAAGCAATCTTCTATTTCTTAGCAATGCGGCGGAGAAAATAGGTTTTAGGTCATTAGGCATAAAACTGAATCTTGAAAAATTAGAAGAAGTTCCCCTGCCATGCATTCTGCATTGGAATAAGGAGCATTATGTTGTGCTCTATAAAATTAAGCGTCAGACATACTATATTTCAGATCCTGCTTTTGGCCTTTTAGAGTATAGCCAGGAAGAGTTTGTTAAGTTCTGGATTGGCAATAATGCAGACCATCAAACATCGGAAGGAATTGCTCTCCTTATAGAAGCAACTCCTAAGTTTTTTGAGTCGGAATTTGCTAGAGAAGATAAGAAGGAATTTGGATTCAATATACTGTTCCGATATGGATTACATTATAAAGCCTTTCTTATCCAGCTTGTGATTGGACTTTTTGCAAGCAGTTTGCTCAGCCTGATTTTTCCATTTTTGACTCAGAGCATCGTCGATGTCGGAATCCAGAATCAGAACATTCATTTTATCTATCTCATCCTTTTCGCCCAGCTGTTTCTTTTTGCAGGAAGGACAGGTTTGGAGCTTATCAGAAGCTGGATATTGCTCCATTTATCAGCCAGAATCAATATCTCACTTGTATCTGATTTCTTTATCAAGTTAATGAATCTGCCGATTTCTTTTTTTGATACTAAAATGACATCCGATATCATGCAGCGGATAAACGATCACAAAAGAATTGAAAAATTGCTCACAACATCATCACTTAATGTGCTGTTCTCTGTAATTAATGTATTTGTGCTGGGGGCTGTTTTAGCCTATTTCAATCTGCAGATTTTTTTAGTTTTTTTTGCAGGAAGCCTGCTTTATTTTGGATGGATAACACTTTTTCTGAAAAGGAGAGAGGTTCTGGATTACAAGCGTTTTGCAGAGGTTTCTCAGGAGCAGAGCAAGGTTTTGGAACTTATTTATGGAATGCAGGAAATTAAGCTTCATAACGCAGAAAGGCAGAAGCGCTGGAGTTGGGAATATGTTCAGGCAAGACTTTTCAGGGTTTCAATAAAAGGGCTGGTTTTGGAACAGACACAGACTATAGGATCTTCGATTATTAATGAATTAAAGAATATATTTATAATCTTCCTATCGGCCAAGCTGATAATAGACGGTTCCATAACACTGGGAATGATGCTGGCAATCAGTTCTATTGTCGGGGGGTTGAATGGCCCTATTGCACAGCTTATTGAATTTGTGAGAGAGTTTCAGGATGCTAAGATATCATTAAACAGGTTGGCTGAGATTCATGAAAAAGAAGATGAAGTGCAGCAGGAAATCAATCAGACAAACGATGTGCCGAAAATTGCGGAGATAGAAGTTAAAAATCTTTCTTTCAGATATCTGGGAGCTCATGCTCCAATACTTGAAAATTTGAATATGATAATTCCAGCCAATAGGGTAACCGCAATAGTAGGAGCCAGCGGAAGCGGAAAAACGACCTTGATGAAGCTGCTTCTGAAGTTCTATGAACCCGAAAAAGGAGAGGTCTTAATTGGAAATACGCAGCTTAAAAATATTTCGCAGCATGCCTGGAGATCCAATATTGGTGCCGTTATGCAGGAAGGATTTATTTTTAGCGATACCATCGCCAATAATATTGCTTTTGGAGCAGATAAAATCGACGGAAAAAGATTGGTTTATGCTGCAGATGTGGCCAATATTAAAGGATACATCAGCGAACTGCCTTTAGGGTATAATACAAAAATCGGATCAGAAGGACTGGGAATGAGCACCGGCCAGAAACAGCGTCTTCTGATTGCAAGGGCGGTTTATAAAAATCCTGAAATCCTGTTTTTTGACGAGGCGACTTCAGCACTGGATGCCAATAATGAAAAAGAGATTATGAAAAAGCTGGACATCTTTTTCAAAGATAAAACGGTAGTGGTAATTGCGCATCGATTAAGCACGGTAATGAATGCTGACCAGATTGTGGTTTTGGACAAAGGGAAAATCATTGAAATCGGAAACCACTCCGCGCTTGTTGAACAGAAAGGAAATTATTTTGAACTGGTTAGAAACCAGCTGCAGTTAGGAAATTAATTATGGCAGAAGAAAGCAATACATTTGAATTAAGAAGCGAAGAGGTTCAGGATATCCTCAGTAAAGTGCCCCACTGGATGATAAGATGGGGAACCGTTCTGATATTTGCAATCATCATCATGCTGTTTTTTGTCTCATGGTTTGTCAGATATCCCGATGCCGTGAAAACCGAAATCGTAATTACAACCAACATTCCCCCAGAGAAGATCGTCTCAAAATCTTCCGGACGCATTGAGGCCATTTTAGTAAAAAATAAAACGCTGGTTGAAAAAAATAGCACGCTGGCCATTATTGAAAATACGGCAGATTACAAAGATGTTTTTCTCCTGAAAAGCATGGTAGACAATTATGATATAAACAGATCCCGAGAAGAATTCTCCTTTGGACTGTTAAAAAACACGCAGCTTGGTGAAATAGAAAGCGCCTATGCGGCATTCCACAAAGACTATCAGGCGCAGGAATTAAACAGAGGCCTTCATCCTTTTCAGGCAGAAAGCAGAGCTCAGCAGTCCGAGAAAATTCAGATACGGGAAAGGATCGAAATCCTGCAGCAGCAAAAAACAATCAACGAAGGCGAGCTGGAGCTTCAGAAAAATGAGATAGCGCGCTTTGAGACCCTATTCATTAAAGGAATTATTTCTGCCCAGGAGATGGAAACTAAAAAACTTGGTTTTCTGCAGGCGCAGAAAAGCTACAGAAGCTTGCTGTCATCCATTTCCCAGCTGAAATCCTCTCTGATTGACAATGCAAAATCGAGCCAGAATCTGCAGATAGACAGTGCCAAAGAGGAGGCTAATCTCGGACGAAGCGTCTCGCAGTCTTTCTATCAGCTGAAAAAAGCGATAAGAGATTGGGAACTGGCTTATGCGCTAAAATCTTCCATCAGAGGGAAAGTGACTTTTCTGCAGGTATGGAATGAAAATCAGACTATAAATATCGGAGATAATGTGTTTTCTATAATCCCGGATGCCAAAAGCAGTTTTGTAGGAAAAGTAAAAGCTCCTGCTTTAAATTCTGGAAAGATAAAAGTAGGTCAGCGGGTAAATATCCGTCTGGCCAATTATCCTGACCGTGAATTTGGCGTTCTGAAAGGCGAAATCAGAAATATTTCGCTGGTTCCCGATAAAGACGGAAACCTTCTCATAGACGTTGGTCTCCCTAATGGGCTGAAGACATCCTACAGCAGACAGATTGCTTTTCAGCAGGAAATGAAAGGAAGCTCAGAAATTGTAACCGAAGACCTGCGACTTTTAGAAAGAATACTGTATCAATTTAAGAATATTTTTGAACAGGTGTGAGTTTGCGGGCAAAAATGCTTTACTTTAATAAGCGGAAAGTTATTAATGAAAATTTTATTTAAATGAATATTAAAAAAGCGATGTTAATTGCACTTATATCTTTGGGGTATTGTGGCTGTAAAACAAGTGAAATGACAATCGACGAGAGAAATCTTGTAATAGGGAAGATTGATCAGATTTATGCCGAAGACCAAAAATATGCCGGCATGCCCCCTGCTGAGCTCACTGAAAAGTATGGAAGCAAAAAAGCATGGGAAATTTTCAAAAAAAAGAGAGACAGCATAAATGCCATCAATCAGGTTCGCATTAATTTAATTTTCAACCAGTATGGCTATCCGGGTTATGACAAAGTGGGTGCTGGCGCGTCTGATAAATTTTATATAACTGTCCAGCATGCTGATAGTAATACAGAGCTGCAGAAAAAAATACTTAGGGCTCTAGAAAAAGAAATAAAGAATAACAATGCAAGCAGATCAAACTTTGCCCTTTTATATGATAGAATACAGGTAAATGAAGGTAAAAAGCAGCTATTCGGCACACAGGTGTCCTATCGAAAAAATGGGCAGGCTTTTCCTAAGAATGGGATAAGGGACAGCTTAAATGTCGATGAGCTGCGAAAGCAGTATGGATTAATATCATTAAAAGAATATTTAAATGATCTGACAAGAGATCATTTTGAGATGAATAGGAGCATTTTTGAGAAGTTAAAGATCAATGAGCCTCAATTATATCACCAGCATTAGAAAATAGTGGATAGGTTTCTACCAGAAAACGATAAATTGATGTCCCCCATGCAGATAGTGGGTAGGGGGTATGCTGCTGTAAGAATACATGATAAAATTGTAAACGGAGCCGGCAGCATAAAAGAAACGTAGCACATTGAAATACTACCAAAAGATGCCATACTGAAAAGTGCGGCAATGAAAAAAGACAATATGATATAAAATAAGCTGACCTATGTAGGGCAGGCCAAGAGCTGGCTTTAATTTCAAAAGAAACGGAAGATAAAACAATTGTCATGCATGAGCTGGCGGCAAAGTAAAAAGGACATCATCGCCCATTGATTTCTGACAGGATTGAAGCAGCTAAAATTATTGGCAGGATCGATACCCAAAAGGATTGAAATCAGTGTCCAGTAAACTAAAACTGCTTTTTTGGCGCTACATTTTCAATTAATTTAAAATTTGATAGTTTAGAGATTTGTAAAATCTAAATAGGTGATCATAGATAATTAATTCATACAGTCTCTGATTGGAAGTATATTGCCTGTTAATCATCATATGAATGTGGCTTGATAGGAACGAATGTAATGAAATCTCAATTTTATTTTTGATTGATAAAATAGTTTCTTGTACTTGGTTAGACGTATTATCGACTATGTTAATTATTTCATAAAAATCATTTTTACCATCTTTTCTTAGAAGCGATTTCATTTTTGGAATTAATAATCTATACATCCTGTCCATTTCTTTCTTCTGTTCTTTAGTAACTTCAAATTCTTTACTGTACGAGATTTGCAACTGAGCAATTAGCGATAATTTATCAATATTTGAGAGTTGAAATAGATCGAACAAGGCATCAATTGCATAAAAACTAAATAGGAGAGGGGATTCTTGTGTAGAAAAAGAAGATTTAAGTTCGAGATATTTTACTATCATTTTGCTGTTTTGCCAAAAAAGGAATTCAGATTCTATCATTGTTGCCTTACCGTAGCGTTCAATCTCTCTTTTATATGTATCTGTTTGTATGTTCCAAACTAACTTCTCTTCTAAAAGATTATTGAAAACAGGATAAAAAGATTGAATAGCTTTTAACAGATCATTTGTGTTCTTTACTAAAAAACGAATTCTAATATGATCGTTTGTATCCTTATATCTAATAAAAAACCATCTTTGAATAATATCTCTATCTTCTAAATCTAATATGATAGAATTTAATCTTTCTAACAATATAAAATCAGCTGTTCTAACACCGGTATAAATTTTATAGTAAAGCCACTTGCTGCCCAGGCAAAAATCTTTCTGCATTTTTTATGATTTTTCTTTATAATAGGATAGTATTATTTGATTACAGAAAACATTCCATTCACTGTTTTTTACTGTGGATTTATCTGTAAATAAAAATTCCTCTAAAATAGTTTTCTCTTGACTTTTTGCTGATTTTACAAATAATTCAATAGAAATCTGACTTTCGAAATCATATAAAAGAGTATTGTTTGAATTGCTTAAGGTAACATATCGCGGAATGTTTCGTTTTATTCTCCATGCTGAAAATAATGGTTTAAGATTATTTTTGTCCATTTTATAAAATTCAATAGTTTCTTCTTTTTTAATTATCCATTTTGCTTTTGAAAGTATGATTTCATTATAAAGCACTCTGGGAAAATAATGATAGTGGGATGTTAAATTGCCCCAGCTAAAAGTCGCAACAGGCTTTATATTTTGTCGTTCCAGATCACATAGAAAATGATAAATCGGCAGGGAATTTTTTAAAAAGTTATGTGCATTTGATAAACATGGGATAATCTCTTTATCCCGCTTTTTTGAACGTAGAATGACTTTGTGAGACTTAATAGAAATCCATAAGTCGTTCAAATCCAAATTATTTTCTTGAGAAACACCCGAAGCGCACAAGTAGCTAATTTCGTGATCTCTCAAAACAGGCCTTCTAATTATATTTCCGATTCTTGCTTCTGGAATATGCACAATTTCGGCTAAAACTTTGTCAGAATGATATTCATTTTCTTTTTGGATAATTTTTTTTGTAAGCTTATGGATTTGTTGGTTTCCATTACAAAATCGGCTCAATAATTTTGAAGCACTTGTGTTTCCTGTTGATGTTAAAGCAATGTTTTTTTCATCAAAAAGCTCGATTATTACTGAAAAAGTCACTGGAGCATTTTTTAGATCAGCATTAAAATCAGGAAAATCTTTTTCTGATAATACAATAGTTTTCTCGTTATTGATAATACTACTTTGAAGTTTGTTTTGAAGAATATCATCAAGATTTGTCCAGATTTGATTTTCTTCGGATATTTTTTTTGCTTTAAAAGAATAATTTTCCAGAATTTCATGAATATCGCTCATCCCATGATTTTCCCCATATCCAATTCCAATTTCTGTATCTAAGACTAAGGTTAAAGGCATTTCCTCCGATTCGTATCTTTGAATAAATGACTTTTTGAAATTTTCCAGATTTTCTATTTTTTTAGCACTTTGGATTCCGTTTAAAAACCGAATCGCTTTGAGTACTTTTTGCGGCACGTTTGCATTTAATTTGTTACTAAGTGCAGCAACATTTAAATCAGTCTGAAAAAGATATTTTTCCTCATAAGGTATTCCAATTTTATCAATAGTCTGTATAATTTTTCCGTAATTTTCAGGTGAAGGAACTAAGGATTTATCCAGATCTGAAAGTTTTCTTTTTAAGTCTTCTAATAATCCGATTTCATTTTTTAAATGTCCAATTCGGTTAAGTATAGAAATCGTTCTTTTCCATTCATCTTCTCCAGTTATAACAGCATCTAATTCGCTGACTAAAAATTGAAAAGTGATTAATTGGGAAATAAATTCAAATGCTTCTTGTTTTTCAGCTTCATCATCTGCTAAAAACGTTATCATTTGATCTATAGTAATTCCTGATTTTGCTTCAGATAGAATTTTCTCTAATAAGTCAGATTTGCGTAGTGCTGAAATAATGTGTTCTCGCGTCGTTTCTGCATATTTGTATTCGACAAAACGGTAAAAATCGCCAATTTCATAAACAGATGAGTTAGGAAAAAATTTAAGATAACCAGCAACGTCTTTTCTTTTTGCAATGTGCTGCAGCAGGGATACCCAATAATGCATATCAATTTGGGTAAAACGCTGGTGGTTATTTTGAGAGTCTAGAATGATATTTGTTTCAGATTCTAAATCTCCAACAGAACACCCGGCAAATAAGCCAAAAGGCGTGCAGCGCGAAGAAATTCTCGCCATATACTTCAGTAAAGTAAGTTCGAATGCCTTTTTTTTATCATTTGATAATATAGAATTGCCTGAAATCCATTTATCTAATCCATTTAATAATTCTGGGGAAGCTAAATTGATAGCTTCTTTGATTATTGGCGTATTATATAAATTGATAGCTTTTTCTAAAGAATAATCTTCCAGTAATTCAAGGTAAGTGGCTAAAGAGAGTAAAGGCGTTCTGAGTACAAATTGCGGAAAACATTTGATTTTAAAATCAGGGGTCATTTTTTGTTTTTACTCATTTTCTCGGCAAGTTTCATAGCATTATAGGCATTTAAAACTTTACCGGATTTGGATAATTCTGTAAATAAAATTAGTTTGTCTTTTGTCCCCGGCACAATAACTTCCAAGTTATAAACTGTTCCTGATTCTATTATAATTTGTTTTACTTCAGCCGCTGTAAGTTTGGGGTAATATGACCATATTAAGGCGGCAACTCCTGAAACCATCGGAGCAGCCAAAGAGGTTCCCGAATCAGATTTATAATGATTCCCTGGCGCTGTTGTATAAATTTGTTCGCCCGGAGCAAATAAATCTACATTTTGTTTTCCGTAGTTTGAAAAATTCGAAACAAATGTCTTGTCCAATCGCGCTGAAATTGATCCGACATTAATAAAATTACTGCTTACTTCAGGTTTGCCGTCAAAAGTATTATCACTTGGATAATAGGGGTTTTCATCAACATTAAAGCGTTCGTTTCCTGATCCGTGCACTAACAAAACATTATGTTTTTCAGCATATTTAAATGCATCGGAAACCCATTGCTGATGTACCGAGAATTCTTTTCCAAAAGACATGTTAATAATTTTGGCGCCATTATCTACAGCATAATAGATAGCCATTGCTATGTCTTTATCATTCTCATCTCCAGAATATGAAATGTTAAGAGACATAATTTTCACATTTTCTGCAATACCATTTATCCCAATATTATTTTGGCGATTTGCCGCTATTAGTCCTGCAACTTTTGTTGCATGTCCCTGTAGATTTTTAACTCCATTTTTAGAAATGCTGATATTACCGCACCCATATCCTTTTTCTAAAACTTCGGGATTGTCGCCAATTAAAAGCCTGTCGTTAAAGTTTTTATTTAGGTTTTTGTTTACTATTGAATCCAACTCAGCCTGACTCTTCTGAAGAGCTTCTAAAGTGCTTTCGTTGTCTTCCATATTGATCATCATATAAAAAATTAAAGAGCCGAGATCACGATCATCGCTTTCACGTCTTTGCCTGTAAGTTTTATCATTTAGTTTGTGTATTTTATAAAGGCTGTCTAATTGTTTGTAGGTATAATCTTCTTTTGGAAAAAAATGTTTTAAAGTATCTTTTACCAAAGGAAAAATTTTAACACTGTGATTTAAACCGCTTAACCATCTGTTGTAATAAATGTTTTCCTTCTCGTTAACTTTTAAAGCTCTTAGGTATTCCTTGTAATTGGCTAAATTTTCTGGTTTGATCTGGTCTTCTGTTTTTCCTTTAAAATCAGCATCCCAATGTCTTATGAATCGAACAGATTCAAAGTTGCCCCAGGTAACATAATCCTCTTTTTTATTTGATGTGAAGTTCCATCCATGTATATCATCTATATAGCCATTATTGTCTTCGTCAATATTATTATTGGCGATTTCTTTTTCATTGGTCCAAAACTGACCTTTTAAATCTTCATGATTAATATCTAATTGCGTATCTATAACGGCAACGATAACCTGTTGCCTAGATTTTTTTTTATTTTGACCATACCATTTATTTAATGAAATCCCCGGTATGCTGTCTGTTAAGTAATCTTTTTGATACCAAGTTTCCAACTGCTTGGAAGTTAGCTTGTTTTTAGAGATAAATGGTACAGAAGATGCGAGAGTTTCTTTTGAAGACTTACAGCCTGATAATAGTATTATGATGATGAAAATAAATGGATGAAATTTCATGAATTAAGAATTTAAAGTATGTTAGCCATTTTTGTTGTTTCCGCCAGTCATAACATCAGTAATTGTTTTATCATCACCATCATCTCCGGGTGCACTTCCGCCAACAATAGCTCTTAGGTTTTTTAATTTTGCAACTTCAAATTTTTCTAAATCAAATTTTTTGATTTCTTTTTTGCTTGTTTTCATAGATTGTTGATTAAATATTTTTGCAAATATATAGGTGTATTCTTAAAGTGAGGCTTGTTATGGCTTATGTTTATAGGAATTCAGGAATTTCGATAATAATTCTTTTTTAAAATATTGATTTTTAGTTTTTTAATGTTTTTGATTCTTCCAGCTGTTTTAAGAAATAAGTCGGTTTTATGCCTGTTTTTTTATGAAAAGCAGCTGAAAACGACTCCGCATTATTAAATCCGAACTCAATTGCTAAAGCCTGAATTGTATATTTTCTAAGCTTATGATCTTTCTTTAAACAAGTTAAAGCATACTCAATTCTTAAATCATTAATATATTGTATAAACGTCTTTTCTTTGTAAACATTTACAATTTTAGATACATATTTGTTATTGGTATCAAAAGACTCAGATATAGTCTGGATTGAAATATTCGAATCTAAAAAACCTTTTGAAATTTCAAAATCAGTCAGTTTTTTTAATATTTGATTAATTATATCCTCATTTATGCCAATAGCATCTGTTTTATATTTGTTTTCTGCAAAAACACTAATTTCTTCACGGTTATTAATTATTTCATTTTTTTCATTAGAGTGCTGCATTATTTTTTCAAAATGGGAACGATAGCTTTTTCTAAGCTTATATTGATAAATGCTAAAACCAAACATCAATAATACTATAAGAATCAGGAATCCAATCCTCCAATATGATTTTGCATTATCTGTTTTAAGTGATTTAATGAGGTCTTCTTTTTCCTGCACTAAATTGGGTATGTCATATTCAGTATTTAATTTTTTTGTAAGCTCCTTATAATTTTTTTGTAGGATGCTATCAATATGCATATATTTTGTTAAGTATTTTAATTGATTTACCTTATCATTATTATTTTTGAAATAAGAAATTAGATAAGGATAACCACTAATAAATTCAGGAGTAATTCTTTTTGTAATATTATATAGTGAATCTACTTTAATAAAATTTTTAATGGCTTCTTTTTTATTATTCAATCCGGCATACGCTTTAGCGGTATAATAATAACCAGCCAATGTGTTTCCTTTATCTTTATAACGTATAACTTTGGGAAGGGCGTTATTAATACTATCCAAAGCTTCTGCAAATTTTCTTCTGAAGATTAAATTAGCACCTTCATTTAAGGTAAAAAGAGCATTCAATGATTGATTATTTGTTGCTTCTGTTTCAATAAATCCTTTTTTATTGTAATAAGTTGCAGAGTCTGAAATGCTTAAAGCTTTGTATGCATCTGCAAGACCAAAGAGAACTAACTGGTACGGATAAGAATAGACTGCTGATCTGACTTTTTTATCCTTGTAATAGCTGTAGCATTCTTTATACAGAACAAGAGCTTCTTCTACTTCCCCTAATTCTTCGGATTTTAAGGCTGCAATAGTAAACTTTATCTCATAATATAAATCCGGATTATTTTTTTTAGCAATATTTTCAGCTATTAAAAAATTATCTATTGCTTCCCTGTACTTAAATTGCTTTTTATAAATGTGCCCTTTTCCCGAATAGGCATAAGCGGGGAATTTTGGATCTGATAGCCTTTTTGTGTAAAAAATAGCACTATCTAAGTAGACTATTGCTTTTTCATTTTCTGATAGTAATGACAGTAAAAAGTAACCTCTTGCTCTTTCAACAGGTTTGTTTTCGTTTTTGGCTTTGTTTAAATAAGCATTTGCATAAGGTAATTGGCTTACACTTTTGTTTTCATTTCTCCAATATAGTTCTTTTAATTCTTCAAACGAAAGGCTTGTTAAACCCTTATTAATCGTTTGTGCGTGTAAGAGAGTAGAAGATAATAATAAAAAAAATATAGGTAATAGAAATTTAGAATAAGGCATAAGGATTATTTTCTTACAAAAATATATTATCTATTAAAAAACGCAAGTCAAAAGTTAGAGAAAAAAATAAAATGACTTGGAATAAACCAATTTTTTGCTCCAGCCGGGCAGCAGTTATATTAAAGAACAGGAAATTCAAACTATATTCTCGCGGCTGGTGATGATTCAATAATTACTTTGGGGTGCGGGCCGCCTGCAGTGATAAGGCCATAAAGATATTTTTATTAACCCTCTGGATTGTATTATTTCGATAATTTCGATCTTTAAGTTTTAATTTTAAAACTATGTCAGAATCTGCCTTTTAAACGAGAAAATAAATGATACTTTTTTGGTTTCTATTTCTTTTGGGAATATAGTTTATATAACCGTATTCATTTAAATCCTTTATGCACCTGTGATACGTGGCAGGGCCGGTTATCTTCGCTATTTTCATAATTTCATGCCTGTAGGCTTTGATAGGATTGATGTTGCCTTGATTTGTTCTGAATTGAAGCAGTGCCGCAAAAATTCCAATATGTGTAATGCTGATGCGCTGGTCTTTTTCTATCGATCTAAAGAATTCCGTTAAAGGGTTTAATTGTTCCATCACTGCTGTATTTTAGATTTTATACCTTTTTGGACAGATTGTTTCGGAAATGCTGCTGCCTGGTTTTTTGATGAAGCTTTCTGGATTTTACGAAAATGCTGGTCATAGATATTCAATGATCTAAACTGCGGATTGGCCTCTATATAAATCTGATTTTCTCGTCCATTTTTAACCAGCACAGCAGATACGCTGTCACCCTGTCTTAAAGCATGTTTTAGTTTCTCCATTTCGTATTGACTGGATATCTTTAAAGGAATGGCCTTTAAAGTCTTTTCTAAATCATAAGCATATTCATTTCGAAATTCTTTTAAGTGATAACTGCCCGAAGCGTCTTGATCATTAAAGTCGAGCTGAAACCATGATTGGTTATGCTCTACAGAACGGCCTGACAATAAATTATAAGCTTCATTCACCTTAAAATTGTTTTCCAGCCCATTTTTAAAATAATATTCCCTGCTGTCTTCTGGTGCAGAATTATTCTGCAGGCTGCTTTTAAATCCATCAAGTTCCAAACGGCCTTCAGCATTTTTTGAAAACAAAAGAGTATGAGTGATCTTTTCTTTTTCATTAAGGTAGTAGGATAGAGGAATGCTGAAATTTTCCTGTTCCTTGTCAATAAGATTTTTTAATTTTTCGGATAAATCAGGAAAGCCGATACGCTGCACTTCCTCGTTAAGGGAATTGAAGTTTCTTTCGTCTTTTTTTACCTCACTGCGGAGTGAAAGCTGATTTTGCGTGCTGGTGATTATTTTCCTCAGGATACGTGAAATGAGACTTGGATACAATTGTTTTGACATCCTGTGGATTTCCATTTTAAGGATTCGAAGCGTATGCTGCTCCTCAATACTTTTTGAAGATTTGTATTTTGTTCTGATTCTATTGAACTGGCGCAGTTTCTCGGCCAATAAAGATCTGTTTTCTGCCGGAGTAATTGAAAAGAGCGTACCCAAACGCTCCTCTCTTGCTTTCCATTGGCTGAATTCCATTTCTACTCTATTTACGGGAAACTGCGGGTTCATGATCTAATCTTTAATTATTTGAAATATCTAAACTGAATTAGACTGCTGTCTTCTTTTTTTTGGTCTGTTCGCCGAAGGGGTTTCACTGCTCTCCTCAGCGGCCTCAGACTGTTTTTTGTCAGATTGTTTTTCAGACGTTTTTTCTCCTTGAGATTTTTTCTCTTCCTTGCTTTCTCGATGATTGATGTGCTGCAGGTTTGCATCATATACATTAAGGGTCTTGAACTGGGGATTTGCCTCCACAAACATTTTGCTTTCCACGCCGCTGACGACAAAAGTCACAGACTGAAGGTTTCCTTTTTTAAGGGAGTTCATAAGGTCTTCCTTATACTGGGGCGTATTGAGCTCTTTTATGGAATGCTTCTCTAGGCTGGCTTCCAGATCATAGCCGTAATTCTGATGGTAGTGGCTGATCTTGAAATTCCCGGAATTATCTGCGTGTTTAAAGTCCATTTTCAGCCGTGCTTATTTGAATGAGGCAAATGACCAATTGGAGGGGCAGATAGGCACCGCTAAAATTGCAATGGCTCGCCTGTCGTCTCCTCAGTTGTATTACGTGCTGTCAGGTAATGATTTTACTCTGGATATTAATAATCCAGACCAGCCCAAGATTGTCTGCATGGGAAACAATCCGCAGAAGATACAGATCTACGGAGCAGTTTTATCCCTGTATGTAAACAGATTGGTAAAGCTGGTAAATAAAAAAGACAGGCTCAAATCCAGCTTGATTTTCGATGAATTTCCGACTATTTATCTCAACAATATGGACAGCCTTATTGCAACAGCAAGAAGCAATAAAGTGGCTACCTGTTTAGGTATTCAGGATTTCAGCCAGCTTCGAAAGGACTACGGAAGGGAGCAGGCAGATGTAATTATGAATATCACAGGAAACATTGTTTCCGGACAGGTAACAGGTGATACATCCAAGCAGCTATCGGAGCGTTTTGGCAAAATTTTGCAGGACAGGGAGAGTTTGTCGATCAACAGCAACGACACTTCAATCAGCCGTTCCAAACAGCTGGAATCAGCAGTTCCGCCATCTAAAATTTCGTCACTCAGCTCAGGAGAATTTGTGGGTATGGTGGCAGATAATCCCGACTGTAAAATTGAACTCAAAACTTTTCACAGCGAGATTATTAATGATCATGATTCTTTGAGAAAAGAAGAAGAAAGTTTTAAAGAAATCCCGCCAGTCCGTAAAATTGATGAGTCTATGATTCAGCGGAACTATCTGCAGATCAAACAGGATGTTAAGGATATTATTAATTCTGAAATAGAAAGACTGATTAATGATCCGGCCATGGCACATCTGGTAATAAAAAAATAGTTTTTTGCTGATTTTCTATATGCTGAGTTAATCGGTGAAGTCAAAGTTTTTTAATACTCAAATCCTCTATTTGTTTTATAAATATTGCAAAGATGTTTGTCTTTTAAGTAATTTGCAAAGCAGAAAATTCAAAATAGATCATCGATGTCATTAACCTGATAAAATTTGTAAAAGATGCGCAGCAATATTATAAATGCAGATTCGGCTCCATATCCAAAAACAAGTACTCCGGAAATGGATGCTGTGGCCACATTGGTTCATATTTTGGATAAAAGCAGATTAAAACCAACAATTAGCGTTTTAGACAAAGTCCCAAATGTAGATGGATATATTGAAATAGTCAACGAAGAACAGCAGCCTTTGGGCAAGCTGGAAGTTCAGGTAAAGTTTTTGCCTGAAAGTAAGGCTGAAAAACCAAAACATCAATGTGAATTACAATTTTTAGCCTATTGCGAGCACAATATTTTGCCGGTGCTTTTAATTGTTGTCGATGCAACTGAGGAGAAAGCATATTGGATTCATATCAGCAGAAAATTCCTGTATTCTATAAAAGATAAAATTAAACGCAATTCTGTAAATATTGATATTCCAAAAACTAATGTTATCATAAAATCGGATGTTTCGTATATTCCTTATTGGCTGGATATAATCAATGATTATAAAACCAGACTTATTAATTTTGACAGTGTTGCTGCGCAGCTCGATAAAATGAAGTCTGAGCATGAAAAACTAAAAAAAATAACTAATCCTGCTCTAGGAATTGACAGGGATTATTTTAAGGAAATTCATTTTTTCCTGGACTATTATAATAATTTACTGGAAAAAGATTTTATTATAATTAAAGAAATTTTTTACCCCAGCTGCTGGAAGATTGGAATTGCATATTCCGTTTATTCAGACTATGTATTAAGCTGTTCTTTTTATCCTATAAGCTACAAAACCAACGATATCCAGATCAAGGAGATTAATCCAAAAGCATCAGAGAGATTAAAAGATGCTATTAATTATATAAGCCATAATAAAACTAACCCGATTAAATATACTCCTGAAAAATATGCATATAGCTATATTATCCAGAACCTTAAAAAGATTGTAGATTCCCGTATGCTTCTTCCAATTAACAAATATGTTGCCAACGAATATATTGTGGCATTCTTGGATAAAAATTATGAATTTACAGGTATAGAAAAATCAGACAGTTATAAAATAGAAGATATAAAATTTGCTTTAAATGTCTTTATACCATTAGTCTGAGGAGTTTCTCGAGAATGCGAATGATTTGACTGAGGGGGTTTTTGATATCGATTTTTTCAGACGGCATCTTTTTGCCCGCGATATTCAAAAACTTATCAAAAAAGCTCGCAAAAGAATCAAAGAAAATAAGAATCTACAGGGTAAGATCAGAATATATTCAGCCGAATTTAATTTGGAATATATGTGGGAACTGATAGCTCATTTGCAGAATATAGACGAAATGACGGTCAGCAGGCATTATCCTGTAAAAGTGTATCCGGCAAAAAGAGCATACTTTTTTTGGGAAGTTTACGATGAACCAAAGGTAGAAAATGCAATAAGGACAATTTTTAAAAGTCTGCCAAGGCTTTATGATGATTTTATCGCTGAGTATTTTCCTGCTATTCAAAGACAGATTTCTTTTTTTTCCTACTTTGACTGGCTTATTGTAAATATTGAAATGAATGCTGAAGATAAAAATAATCCGCCGGGTGTAGAATTTATTTATTTGAAAAATCAGTCAGATAACAAGAAACAGCAGATTGATGTCTTTACATCATCTGCTGATTCTCCTATCCGTTTACGAGAAATATTTTTCCTGAATGACCGCATTTTGGATTTTAATGGGGAAAAATATACAGTGGTAGCATCCAGCTCTGGTTACAATCGCAATATTTATCACGATACCCCGATGCAGGATTACATTTATGATACATTAAAAAATAGGCTTGAACATTATTTGGAGCCTTTACATGACGGTAATTCAACGATTTTTAAATTTACTAGAGACTGATTTTTATAAATCTGAAAGGCTGAACTTCGAAGTTTTATAATTAAAAATTAAAAAAGATATGAAAAAATAAACATTGCAGAAAGCTAAATACTTTGATTTCATTGCAATCATATGTGATGTGTTTTAAAAGCAGTATCCAAGAGCTTTTAATTTGGCAAACGAATATTTTTACATTCAAATTATAAAATGTAAATTTCTGTTTCGGCTTATTTTTCTGCAAAGATTTTAATGTCGGATATTTTATCTGTTCCATTTCGAGGTTCTGCGTTATCGCAGTACACTACCCATTCAAGATCCAAGTCAGAATAAAATACAGTATCTTGAACTCTAATTTCTTTTAGCAATAAAGATCTGGTCGGAAGAATCGGGTCATATCTGGAAGGACCGTACTTTGGTATACTGTACCCGCCGCCGATATTTGGCACCTCTTTATAGTCTACAATATCTCGGATTGTGTTTTCCATAAATAGACTGGCAGTTCCGTTTTGGCTTTCATACTCTTCCGCCAAGTGTATCGCGGGGATTTTCAGGTATGCATTTAAATAGTTGGCTAAGATTTTTCCGTTATTTCTCGCATATACTTTCAGAGTATATTGTGTTTTAAACTCTTTGGGGGGCTCAGGCGGCTTCTCGAATTTCAAGCCTTTTCCTAATGTGAATGATGCAGGACCAAAATTTGGGTTTTTGATTTCAATGCTGGTTTTAATTATTTCTAATTCTAAATCTATTACTGGAGCCTTGATTCTGTTTAAAACGTCCCTGATTTCATAGTCATACATCGGTTCAGAATTAAAATTGAACCTTTTGTAATATCTTTTATCATGAGCTTGATGCGCTGTATTTGATTTTGGTATCTCAACTGCATACACTACCTGATCTAAATTTTCGTCAACAGTTATCGAATGTATTATAATTCCATCAATTCGAGGTCGTATTTTGCTTTGTATAATTTGTTCAAGCCATTCTTTAGAAATTAACTTTCTATCAATGGGATCTATGCTGTCTGGCAGATGCCGATCGATTAGATGTTCTTTAATTCCATAAACTACAATTCCGCCGTCAGAATTAGCAAATGCTGAAATGTCCTTGGAAATTTCATTTGTTTTATTATCTGATTTTTGAAGTGATCCTGAAGCTTTATAATCTAAGTTTAAGTTTTCTTCAATCTTATTTGTAATATAATTTTTAATATCATTTAAATCCATATGTTTTCAATTTAAAC
>Ga0099824_1003845_pt1 | contig 21823 bp, 10 predicted proteins | sample SiratrowhiteBW_FD_76837 | JGI IMG/M metagenome (GOLD analysis project Ga0099824, IMG submission 76837) | Root nodule microbial communities of legume samples collected from California, USA - Siratro white BW | ecosystem: Host-associated > Plants > Roots > Nodule | place: USA: California... | reverse complement strand
TGTTTTGTTTCTGTTGCCAGAGGATCTAGTGAAATTGCTCATGTCTTGTTGGTTCCGTTAATCACCAAATTAATTAATTGATTAATTAATCAACATCGTCATCATTGTCCATTGGTGATGCAACACTATTCGTGAAGCTACTCACTCTGCAATCTACATCAATGAAAAGGGAAATAAATAAAAAATAAAGTGCGAAAGAGAAAGTTAAAATTATTTATTCCAGCGAAACGATTGGAAAGATTTTGCAGATAAATAATGTGCCACTTGCTTAAACCTGCATTAGGGCCTACTTTGGTCTATGGCTTTTTTTTAATCCCCACTTGCGCATTAGAATGTGCACTGTATTCTTGTTTATGATGCATTAGATACATGAATATATCAAAGAAAAGGAAGCACATACATGAATTAATGCTTTACATTTTTATCTATTGACGTTCTTGATCAACTTTACCTTTTCTTGTTGCTTGAAGTTTTTGTTTAAAAAAGTAATTAGCCTCTTGGTGCATTGTATCATGCAGTGTTGAAGTTCAAAGTGGTTTTGGTATCAGCATAAATTATGCTAAAAAAATTTATTTGATGCTTCAATTAATTTGATAGTTTTCAACAATTTTAATTGGCAACTTGAATTTGCATCCATAGATTTCTTGATTCTAGATTACTGTTCCGAGAGCAGGTTTGAGTTGTTATAATTTATTTGAATTTTAAGCGTTACCTGTTAGTATTTTTATTTTGTATAAAGGTTGAAACTTTTTGTGTGTTTTTAATTTATATATATTTTTATTACTGATTAGAAAAATAATTTTAATTAATAAAAGGATTACATATTAAATTATTAAATAAAATTTATTAGGGTGTCCCTAACTCTAATGCCAAATTAGTTGCCATAATAAACAAACGCATGCGTCTCTGGAAATAATCCCTATTAAATCTGGGAATATTTTCTCTAAGATAATTAATTACAAGAAACCTAGGACAATCGAAATTGCGTATTCGAAGAAAAAGATTAACAAGTTAACCTAGGATAAGCCAAAACAGCAAGTGTTAGAAATGCTGCATAAAACAGAAAATAAGGTGGATTAATTAATTGGAAAAGCCAGTGTTGGCCGCAACTTTCCCAAATCAGAATCACTTCATTAATTTAACTTTTCCGTCTCCCTTTGGACTATATATAATTTGCGTTGGGTTTTAAAACTATAATAATTAAAGGTTGATGTTAAATAAAAGTGTAATTAAAATTTTACGTCTTTTAAAAATGTGATATTTTATCTGGTTTATCTTTTTAAATTTTTAATGAGTTTTGTATACGAAATACTATTTTAAACATTGTTCCTCTGATATCTAAATATCAAAAAAATTTCATTTCGTTCCTTTAAGATGAAGCACTATAATTAGAGAAATCAAACTCAGAACAAAATGATACACTTAACAGAAAATTAGTAACAAGTACTACTTGGTAAACAATACAAAAAATTTCACTCCAATATCTTAAAAATTCAACTCACTTTTGGAAATAATATAATAATTATGATTCAAGGACACAAAGTCATATAAAGAATGCACATAAGAATTAGCTAAAAATGGTACAAAGTCGTAAAGTAACCATCACGAATATTATACATATATAATGCAAAATTTCCAGATTTGCACATTCACGTACATGCATCTTGGGTTTTCTGCAAATCGTTGTCCTTTTGTCTTATATTGACTAATTATTTAATTACTACGGTTCACAAATCACAATATGCTACGCCCCAACTTGTAATTTTCTTATATTAAAAGATCATATATAACTGAATAATTAGTGGTGGTACACGATGATAAGTAAGTATTAATTATAGCACATGCTTCAATATATAGGAGTGTCAGAATCGGAATTGGGTGCAAGATTGTGGATACATGCAAGGAATTGAGCAAATGCCCAGGTTGTTTCATCGTATACATATACCTAGTTGTTGAGCCTATGCACTAGTGTCAAATGGGGCTAGATATTTTTCCTTCTTCCTTTTGTCTTTTTGAAATGAAATTAGAAATGCAAATTCTGTACTTTGCCAGATTTACACCTAAATATGAACCATGCAATGCACCACCCAAATGAATGAATCTGTACATAAATGTATCTGGACATTACACACACGCGCAGCCTCTCGTCATCATCAAATTGAATCCTTTTCAAAGTTCGAGAATAATGCATGTTTATATGCATAATGCATGCACCTGTGTAATTGCCACTTTTTGATTTTCAAATTCATACAGTTAGTGTATATATATAGCACCACTCATTCGTAAATTGGTTGGTTCGCAATCACATCTAGTTTGTCTGAACTTGGCTGCTATGTTGAGCACTTGAGTGAGTCAAAAAAGGTAATAAGCATTCATCTAACATTGCAGGCTCCTTAGTCTTTATCATCTCTGTCTTCTTTACTGGCTATTACATGTTTGTCATAACTTTCAGATAATGGTTGTGGCGTTGACATAAAGAAAACCAAATTTCCAGGACCTGCATTTGAAGAACACGATGGCGGGCCTCATCTAACATTGCATGCATGTAAGTTCATCTTAATTAACCAACTTGAAGAGTTTCTTTTAATTACTTGTATCAATACCTTCTAGTTCCCTTAAACCTTGTTACACTTTTCTGCCAGATTCATGCGAATGCAAAGTTGATCAAGTTTAATACTTTCGTTATGTTTGTTTTTAGTCTGATTGTGTTGTTGGCTGTTTATTGTTGCTGCTGCTGTTAAAATTTAAGAAATCATTGCACTATATGTCATAACTCGTATGGAGAAAACCTCGTACTAGTTAAATATTATAAAAGAGATAACCTTTTTTTTTAATTATCATTTTCAAACCTTCTTTTTGTCTGCGTTTTGTACTCTCAGTCAGTTATAAGATTTTAGACATTCCCAACCCAAACCTAGTGTAGTAGTCCTTAGGTTCTGCAACAAATGTAGTTAGTCCCATACGGAATGTCATAAAATAAAACTAAAGTATTACTATACCTTTGAAGGGAGTCACACATAGATGAGAGCACTATATATTGTAACTCGTATGGATAAAACCTCACCTTTTCCTTAATTATCATTTTTCATTGCATTAAACCTTCTTCTTTCTGTGTGCATTTCTTTTTCCTCTCAGTTATTGTTTTTGCCAGTTTTATTTTTCTTTTCCTGTCTTTTTCCATTAGTTTTCTTTAGAAGATTTTAGGCATTCGAAAACCTAGTGTAATGGTAGTTTTGCTTCTTGTAGTCCTTAGGTTCGGCAACAAATGTAGTTAGTGTCTCATATGGAATGTTTTTTTTTTTTTTTTTAATAGCCAACAATAAATAAATTTAAATAAATAGGTTACTTTAGATACCAACCCTTATACATTTAAATCAAATTTCTATGATCCCTTATTAAGTACATATCACATGATATATGGATTCGGCTCCATAACATTTTTCCTAGGATAAAATATAGGGAATGTTCATGTGAAATACACTATAATGTTCATGTGAAATACACTATACAAATAACAGGTTTATAACTTAAACTTATGATAAGATACACTTTACCCCACTATGCCTACCAGCTTGTGCATCCTCTAAATGTATAGTTTTCAGAAATCCCTTCTTGCCTTGTGTTTATCTTGTAGACTTCAACTATTTTTCCAATTGTATACCTGCAAAACAAAGTACACTTACATTCTACCTATATCCCTCAAAGTATATCAGGTCCTGGTTGACTACTTCAATGATTTCAAACACTTAGAGTGGGGCAAAGTGTCAATCCGAATAAGAGAATATTGTTCTCGACATCCTATGTTTAACCCATTTCCAATCCTTTAATTGTACTAGACAAAAAAATTCTGCCTCATCTACTACCCTTCCTCTGAACACTACTTTATTTCTATGTTTCCAAATCTCCGTCACAACAGCTACTCACACCCCTATCCAAGCTTTGTTAACGCTATTCCTTTGATCCGTTAAATGGAAGCTTTGAAAGTGGATCATGTTTGACTGTGATCCTTCCTATCCACCTCTCACACATGTCCCAGACTTTCTGAGTAACCTTGCACGTACAAAAAAGGTATTGGGCGTTTTCTACATGTTCTCGGCACATAGGACATAGAATACATCCCAGACGCACTCCCCTTCTAACCAAGTTAACCCTAGTCGACAACCTATCCCATAGTATCCTCCAAACACACACCAGAACTAACGGAACAACCTTCAAAATCCATAGCAACTGGAAGCTCTCTAGACTCAACATTTGATCCTCCATATTTAGAATACTATATCCCGACTTGACTCTATACACCTGCTGGTCATCCCCCACCCACTTCAGTCTATTCTATCCTTCCCTATCCCGACTTGAGTTTTCTCTTTGAGAAATTTATGGTGTTCTAGTTTACAAGAATCCAAATTTGATTTTATCAGGATATCTTGTGGCGATCAACCCCATGATAAGCCCATGACTTATCACTCACCTTCTCATCTTTCTTGAGTGTGGCGTCAATATTCTTTCCCAAACTGTCCTTTTATCAAACTGAATGTCAAAATGATCCTGTCCCCATATTTTCTCATCACAACTTGTGCACCTTCCACTCCAACTTTGTCCCCAATTCGCAACATCATATACCTCACTGTCTATACACTGTGAAATTGTAAACAACCTAGGGAATATTTCTTTCAACACTTTGCCGTTAACCCACCTATCCTCCCAAAATTTGACATTCCACCTATCTCTGAGAGTCCACAACAGTCGACAGTCAAATCTGTTTTCTTGTTGTTCATATCCACTGTTGTTCATATCCACATACTCTGCATAAAACACTAATGACTGACTTAATTAAGTAAATTCTACCCGCCCTTGCAAGCAATATGCCCTTCCATTTCGAGAGTCTAGATTTAATTTTATCAACAATTGGACTCCAGAATTCTGATCTACTAGAGTTACCTCCAACTGTTATACCTAAGTACTTATAAGGTATATCCATAAGACGACAATTTAGACACTTAGAATATATATGTCTGTCAAGCTGGGAAATACCCACCGATCCAACCTGACTCTTGTGGAAGTTAATCATAAGACCAGCCACTAACTCAAAACTCCTCAATATTGCTTTTATTTGTCATTGAATAAAACTAAAACTAAAGTATTACTATACCTTTGAATAGAGTCACATGTGTTTTTTTTTCAATGACAAAAAATAAAATTAATGAAACCACTTTAAGAATGCTTCAACCTTATTACACCCAGTTGTATTACAAGCTCATCCTCAAAATCAGATCACCTGTGCTACTTACTGCTATATGCACATATTACTTGTATAAAGATAACTCCACATATATAATATTTAAGAAATTTTGAATTTGACAAATGAAGACTAACTTGAAAACAACACACACATAACAGAAAAATTCATAGTTGTACAAACCGAGCTAGTACTAGTAAAAAACCAACCCATTCACACCAACCACAATTACATCCCCTCTGCAAAAGAGCATGCCCAAAAGGATGCATACTGATACAAACCCAAAAACAAACCTACATATAGGGCATCCCATTGCAGACATGGCTTGGTCAGAACACTATTCCATCAGCCACAAGCTTTGCACATCAACCTGCTAAAGGAACAAGTTCTCCCTGCGTAGCTACGCATCAATTTTGTGCCCTGCTCAGCCAACATCCCCAACCTTCTAACAAAAATAATAATAACCAATATCCAGAAGTATACTCCTAGGCCCTGGTATTGCTTCAAACAGACAGCTGAGGGTCTGATGCTAAATAATATTCCTTTCATCCTCCCTGCATGATTAAAAGTATACCTCACCATCCTAAGCTACTCATTCTTGCTTAATCATATTCACTCAAAGGTTTGGTTGAAGGCACCAATCAGAAAAGGAGAAGTGTGTATTTTTGTATTTTTCTCTAACCCAGTTCAGGATTTAGATTGAATCTCATCCAATACCTGACCAACATCACACACTTTATTATTAAAGGTAATATTGTTACTATGTTTTCACATGTATCAAACTACTAGTACTCACAACATACTCCACATCCGAATCTTTTGGCTGAGTGATGGTGCACTAGTTGACTATAATGTTGAATAATATATTGTTACAAGGTTTAATGGAGATTGAATGTATATTGAAAGTATTTGACTATATTAATGTGACTCTTTATGTAGGTATTTGTTGGCTTGATTGTTAGAACATTATTATATAAGATAACTATATATATATATATATATATGTCGTCAGCAGCTTAAACACCAAAATTTGTTAAATTCTTTATAAGGTGATGCCAGCAAGAGAGTGCGTCCAAAAAGTCTAGATTAGTTAGATTCATGAACTCCAACTTGCGTACACTTCCTTTTTCTCTATTTTGTCGTATGTGAGACTTGTAAATTCATCAAGACCCCTCTTCAAATGAAATTGAATTGATGTATTTGTTGGCTTGATTGCGACTTGCACATACCATCGTAGTCCCAAGGTTGACAAAATAAATACCACCTTAACCTGATGTCATGTTTTAGTTGTAATTTTTTCAATAAGTTAGGCTTATTTTTATGTCGGACTTGTTTTTATCTTAAAAGACAATTTTTATTTTAGTTTATACGAGGAGTGAAACTTCCTGCACCTTATATATTTCTTGGGTATATATTGAGAGCAGGAAGAAACTCACTTACAGGAGTTTTAGGGTTCTTAAGCAAAAAAGCCAATTTCCTGTTTTTTTAGTCTGGATCAATGTATGTTATATGACAGTGCTCTTTTACCATTTCAAATTGGGCAATTGCTTCCACCTGTATTGGAATTTTTTTTTTCTCTTTTTAGATGGCTAAATCTGGAAGTCATCAATTTTAGATATAAATTACATTTCTAATTATTAGTCAATCGTAAATGTGAAAAAAAGTAAACGAAGAACATTATTGCCTTTAAATTGTTGAGTGTGAGTCCAACAGCAAAGTGTGGATGGACTATTAGTCCCAGACTCTTTCAGTGAATATAATCGTTTGAGAAAAAATTTGCTTGGAAGGTACTAATTGTCCAAAAGTCTAGGCCAAAAATTCAAGCATTTTTCCACTTATATACACTTTTAGTTTTTTTCTATTTTATATGTTAACTTAGGCATTCTCAAAGCTTCTCAAAAACATTTAAGCATTGTATCAGGCGTTACATTATCTTAAAGCTTCTCATGTTCAAGGCATTCTATTTGCTTCTCAATTCTCCAAAAAACTCACTGTTTAATGTCCAAACTGACTCGGCAAGTGATAAGGAAACCGACCACAAGGTTCTGTGTATTTCTTGGAGGTTCTTAATTTCCTGAAATCTGAGAAGTATCATATAGTAGTTTGATCTTCTACATATGGAGTACAGGTCGCCTGCACGCTTAAATATCCCCTTTTGCCACTATATATTTTCGCAGTGAGAATGTTAAATATGTGCTAAAAAGTCAAGTAGCTAACACATTCCTAGATCTTCGAATTTCCATGTATAGTGATGAGGACGTATTCTGGCCTTCAATTGATTCATATCGTTTTCTTCACTTATCTTAAAAAGAAAATTATGTTAAAAATTTCAAGGTCTTCCATAATTGCCGGTAGTCTGATACAATATGCCATCTCTAAATAGTGGCACACTAAAGTTTCGGTATTCAACCAGTTTCATTGTCTTGCAGCTATGCCTTTTTGTTTTCTCTTTTGATTACATATAATTATTTAAAACTATTGAAACTCGATTGCCCTTATCTTAAACATGTTGTGCTATCTTTGATTTGTGGATGAGTTTTTCTATATATGTAATCCAATGATGATATGTGCATTGTATTTTAATTTGTACTACTGGACATCATGTGAGTACACCAGTTAGAAGCGATAATCAGATTGAAAACTTTGAGCTGCTTCTGAAAACTTCCGATTTTCTCTTCTGATGCAGAATTTATGAAGGGAAATTAGTTGAACCAGCTTTTTCGGAGACAAGGATGGTAAAATCTCCCCAATATATATAATTATTTATGTATTGCAAAGTGGCACTAGAATGATGAAAATTCTTCTCTATTTTGGTATTGATTTTAAATTATATGTTTGAATAGTTCTAAATGGAGAAAAGATATATAGGACTCAAATATATTCTTGAGCTCCCACAAAAGTAAGAGGTAATATCAAATTTTGTTCTTGTATTACTGTGAGACTCCAGGTGTCGGGCTGAAAATTGCGGAGAAATTAAGTGAGGGTGAATAAAAAGGACAAAACTTACATTAATATAGGTATTTTAATGCTGCTTTATAATTCACTTTGAAAATATCACCCTATTAATGTACCACAGCAATGTGTCTTAATAAATTAAGAGAAATCCTAAATATATTTAGAAAATAATATCAACAATATATATTGTCTTGTAGGTAAGTTATTTTCTAAAAAGATAAACAATAAAAGATGATAACTAAACAGACTGAAATTTAAGTCAGGAAAATTGTTAAGAAAAAATATAAAAAGGAAGTACAAGGTTTTGGTTCCTTTTTGTTCATTGTCGGATTCGGAAAAGGAGCCTACTTTCATTCTCTCTCTTTCTTTCTCTTTCCGCCTCCTTTAAACCCTATATATCCTTCACCCACAAAACACAACACCATTTATGTACTTTTCCCTCAAAACTAAGTCAAATTAATGCTACTGTTTCTTCGATGCTTGTCTCACTTTTCAGCTGTCCTTTTGGTAAAGCCAGGAAAATGTTCAGGAAACATGACGGTTAACCACGGAAACACTACTGGATATGAGGTATGTGTGATATATTTCATTCGATTTTGATGGTTGAAAAGGAAACCTCTGTCGTCAGGCATTAATGCTTTTTGGGAATGGAATTAGTTGGATCATAATAAAGAGGATGACAGCATTTTCTTGTATATGTGAGGGAATTTCTCCTGTTGATTTAAATTATGAGAATTTTTATAAGCTGGTTCCGTGCATTTGCTGGGGATTGATTCTTTGTGTTGCTTTTAATTTATGTTGTTTAAAACTTGACATTACAAACTTCAGTTTTCTTCTGTTGTCGACTAATTTTTTATAAATGCCTTTAAATATCTACCATTTTTATTTCTGAGTAAAGTCTTAATATGATAATGTTCAATTCAGGAACCTAGTGTAATTACATCTTGAGATATTTAAGTGGAGCGAATGGTAGATATGATAGTCTTGTAGTGCTCAGCTCTATGACCTCATTCTTAGGGACCAAGATAAGCATGCACAAGAATATTTTTAATAGGAAAACAAGAAATTTATTGCAGCCAAATTCAGCATGGGATGAATATATTTCCTCTTGAACATCTTCCATGTCATGAGACCAGGATAAGCACAAGAAAAAATGTAGAATGGCATCTTGAACATCTTCCATAGCATGGGAAGGTGTATCACCCAGTACTGCTGTTGACAAGTACAATGAATAATTTTGATCTATTTGTTTTCTGGATACAAGTATTGAGTTACAAATAGTCCTGCTTGCTGTGAATTTAGATGGACAACTTTGAATTGGTTCCCATTGCACTGAGGCCTTTTATTCAATTATGATTTAATATCACTTGAATGTGATGTCTTTTCTATAAGTCAAGCAGTTTTAGTTTCAGACAATTTACATTACAACCTGTTTGATCTGAGAAAACAGTTTGTTTCAATCTTCTACTTTCACAAATAATTGGAAAAATTCATTTTAAGATTTGTACAAAAGGGAAACAATATATTTTGTGCTGGGACTGTATTGCTCGAGTTGTAGATGTTTTGTTGTGGTGTCCTTCTTTGTGTAGGTTTTGTTATGGTGTTATATGTGTTGTAGAGGCCAGTTAGTTGGAGTTAGTTCAGGAAGTAGGCACTGGATTTATTCTTCGAATTTTATTTACTCTTGTGCAAGGGTTGAAGTATTTATGAAGTGTTCTATTTATTTCATGCTTGGCTCTTAAAAAAATGGGCACTAAAAGCTGTACTTTGCTATAACTATGGATAGTCAAATCATATGCTTTTGTGTGAAGTTTCGCATTTGCTATTTTATGTTCTTGGAAGTGTAATGAAAGGAATGTTGTTGGCGGGTGTTGTATAATTTCATGCTTTACTGGTATTTCTGGTATGTGTAGTTAAGTTTTTATTGGAAATGATAAATCTCAAATGTGTATTATTGTGTAACAAGATTTTCTTCAAGCACGTACGGTCTTTCTGGCTTTCTATATATGTTAGATTGGATGTATTCAATAAGCACATTTCTTTGTTTTGTTGCTTTTTAATTATACTTTTGATCTTGCCCATATATTGAAAGCTTTCCTGATCACTGTGGTTTTGAAATCCTCACTTTCTTGGATTGAGCACAGATGAGATGTATTTGAAAAAAGCCAGATGTGAGATATAAAACAAAGAAATTAAGGTTAGAAATCATTGGTAAATTACTCAACTATCTTGATTAAAATCTTTTCATATCTGTGATGTTCTATGATTTTATTTCAGGTAATATGTCATATATTTAGAAAGACCCTTTATCTAAGATGATAAACACAGTACGTATACATGTCAATATAAGTTTGATGTGGAATAAAATTTTGGTCAAAAGTGGTATTTTTTTATTTTGTTGGGATTATGGATATCTTGTAAGACTTTATATCTTGGGCATGGTTAATGACAAAAGGAAAATCGAACTGTTTTCAGATTTGTGTCAGTCCTATATATTGTATTAGGTAACATCTTTGATTTTCTGTTTGCATGGCTATTGAATATATATGTATTCTTGTATGCTACTGAATAAATCTTTTGCCTATAAAAGCAATCCAAGATTAGTGTTGATATACAATAAACAGGTAGCGAGTTGCTATATGTATGGCACCAAGATATATCTAAAATTTTAGTACAATTGATTTTTCAATCAATATTCAAAAAGTTGAATGAGTTTAAGCATACTAGAGAAGAAGGGGAAAGTAAAACTTCTCACTAATATTACCTAAACTAAGAATTTTTTTAGGATATCATAGAATTTCTCATAAACTTTATCCATATAGCATGCCTTGAGAATTTTTATTGGAAGATACTGTTCAAATTGAGAAGTTGGAATGTCAAGAAAATGAACCTGTTCTGGATGATGCACAATGGTTGGTGCAAGAATGGATTCATAGTACTTCAACTTGAAACCTAAATGCACAAGTAATCGCATAAGTTGGTTCGGGAGAGGGCACATTAATTGAGGTTTATCTAAAGAGAGAACACAGTACATACACAGGCCATGGCAGGAAATTGATGTTGCGAAAAGGCCAAACATAACATGGGAAAATAAAAAGGAAAAATACTGCCACAGGTTTAGTCGAAGCAGCTAGGGCTTTCACTTTGATCGCATATGCTTAGAAGATGCTCTAAATAGTCAACTCCCAAATCCTCTAACACCACCACACTTTGTGTTGGATCCTCTGATGCGTCTTTCCCTTTGCACTTTTTAGCTTTTGATGACAACTTTCTTTGGATGCAGTGCCTCTCCTTGAGTGCAAGTGCGGGAGAAGAACCACTGAAGCAGCTATATTGGATCTCCTGCAAAGACTCTTTCACCCTTTTCACTGGAAAATTGAGCACAGCACTATGGCCTCTCATGGAGAATGCAGCTTGGTCATAGGCTAACGCAGCAGCTTCTGCACTGTCAAAGGTTCCAAGCCAAACCCTTGTGCCATTCCTGGTTGTGTCTCTGATCTCTGCTGCATATTTTCCCCAAGGCCTTTTCCTCACACCTATGTACGACCTCTCCTTGTTCTTCACTTCTTCAGACTTCACCAATTGGTTGCGATTTCCTTGTGCTGGTGGCGTGGAGAAATCAACCATATCGAAGGAAAGAGAATCGTGAATAGGGTCAAGAACAACATTTCTTGGCAATGAATTGAACAAAATTTCTGAGGGCTCCTGCGACATGTTGCAGTCTTGGTTGTGGATGAAAGGGGAAGTCATAGTAGCCAATTGTTTCTGTGTTCCAAATCTTCCCATTCTGGCTTTAATTTATTCCCTCAACCCAGGTCATACATTATTATTCAAATATTAATTTCAGTTATATAATGTTGAGGACCAGCTATAGATTATTGAGTGAGTATTTGGTAGAGTGTTTCATCTAGATGGATAAAATTTTAATGAAGTTATTTCATTTGTATTCGTGTTAGATGAAGTACTTTCTAATATAGTTTTAACTTATTTTAATAAGTTATATATATTATAAAATAATATAAAATTTATGTTGAAAATTTTAAAATAATAATAGAAAACTCGTGAATCTTGTTTATCATTATGATTTTCAGATGATTGTTTTACTGTTACATTATTTTGAATTATTAATTTAATGTTGTAGTTAAATTATTATTATTATTATTATTTATTATATGATAATTTTTTTATTTCTAATAAAATATTTTTTATTAAAAAACGGTAACTATATTAATTATAATTAATATTTAATTTTTATAAAAATATTATTTGCAATTTAATTTATATGAGATATTTTTAGTTATACAATAATTAAAATGGATTAAAGAATATAAATCTGTAATTATTGAAAATATACAGTTATGAATATATATTAAGATTTGATTATAGTCAGTCGTGTTTTTATTTATCATTTTACAATATTTTACTATTTTTATTAAATACTTTTAGTCTAAATTTCAACTTTCATTTTTTTTTTTTCACTTGTCTTTTAAGTAATTTTACCAAAGATAAAGAGTACGCATACGGTGAAATCTTGTTTGATACATGGAACGGAACTATATATTCTGTCAAAAAATTCTTTTGGCTTATGTTGTGTTGTTAGTAAAAAAAATTTTTTTGAAAAAAGTGCCCGTGTGGACTTAAAAAATAAGATAAATGGTTCTCGGTTCCACTCACAGCTTAAAAAAGCGGGGGCAGTGGGGGGAAATTCGAAAAAGAAGAAGAAAATATTCTCTTGTTTAATTTGAAGGGTTGGTAAAACAAATGTCACCTTCTTTTAAAGTAAAAAAGAGGAAAAATGTTATATTTTGTTTGAATATGCTAAAAAAGAACTCTTATTATCTAAAGTCTAAATAAAAACTACTAATGTGCTAAACCATGTGGTCTAAATGATGTCTCCGAAATTAAAGGGCGTATAAGGACAAGAATCTGAGGATTTCTGAAATTTTTTAAAAGAATTATGTTATTGATATTAAGTATTTATTAACTCTCATTTTCGCAGTTAAAGATATAAAGACAAAAAATATAAAATATTTATTAATGCATTAAGAAAAGACGCGTATATATGCCAAAAAAATTGTCATCATACCTAATACACAGCGACTTCACCGAAATCAATGAAAAATAATTATATTCTAATAGACTTATGGTGTAAAGAAATAAAGAGTGAAGAGAGAAAATAATATTTAACATATTAAACATAGTTATTTGATACTTTTTTATCGTGATCAAGATAATACAAAAATTTAAAATATATCTGTGTGGTCTCCTTCCTTCTCCAACTAATTCTTTATTTGGGTGAGAACATGGTGTGCTTTGTCAATGGCTCTGTCTATTGTGTTTTGTGGTGTGCTCTATATATTGTGTTTTGTAATTAGTTACTACTGATTTTGACCTCTAAGTTATGACGCATCTTGATCCAGTCAAATTTGTCAATCAATTTCTTTGGAGAGGGAATCAAACTTTGGGTGAAGTCAAAACAAGCAGTCTCAATTTTATCATCAGGTCAAGGTTTATAACAGGATCAAATCTAGACCTACTAATGTTTATGTTGTATGCCAGTATCTTAGAGGCTTGCATATAACAATAAATTTTTTTGTATAGTAGATTTTGTCATAGGTCTAATTTGATCTTGTTTGTGGATGCAATCATATAGAGATACGATAGTTATAGGTCTGATTAGGTTTGGTATTTGGGTTTTATTGTGTAATATACTCTCCTACCTTTCTATAAGTTTATTGGGTAAGGTTTTCAAAGATGTGTTTTCTATTAATTCATTCTTCTTGTTGATAGAAAAAAAAATGTATAATACTTATTTTGACTTTCCAAAGGTCATTTGTAAGAGGAAGAATTTGTAAGAAATTTGATTTAACATTCATTTTACAATCTCTTGAAAACAAAATTATGATAATAATTGATGTTTTTAGATCGAGAGAACAAGCTAAACAAGCAAAGAAACAGTGTGAATTTTTTTTCAATTTGAAAAATATGCTAAACAACAAATAATATTGAAACATTTATCTTTCTAATTTTTTTTATGTCTATCATTGCATTGTAGGAATCATAATGGAGTGGGACGGAGATACGTTTGACTCTATCCACCTTTAGTTTTCAAAGTGAAAATAAATATTTATCTCTGTTAGAAATAAAATTTGTATTCGTTTTCATCTTTATCTAATATTTAATATACAATACTCATATTTGTATTATTTTAAATATTAATTAAATAATTTTTTTAAAAAAAATATAGCAATGTAGCTAAACTTATGATATTAAGAAAATTTTCAATGTAAAAAGATACTTGTTTTATTTTCCTTAATTCAAATTTCAATAAAAAATTATAATGGGATAAATCTTAAAACAGAGTATCTAATAATAATTTCAAAAATGTAAACAAACTATAAAAAAAAGTAAATATTTATATATAATTGAAATTTTATGACAAGTAAATAGTTAGAGATTTTAACATCTATTTTTTTTTTTTAAATAATTTTATTCTTTTGATACCATATGCATTCTATCAAAAATATCCAAATTCCTCTCTAAACCTTATTTTCGCGCTCATCAAAACCAAGATTACTAGAATGCAGAAAATTAGACCTCAACTCATTATAACGTACTCACCCCAAGCTACAAATAGTTCAAACTCCGCACTTGGACTGAGATTTTACATATAAAGAACAAATAGTATCTTTATTTCCTTTTACAACTCGCACATAACACAAGGGCTATTTTCTATGTCCAGTCCCCTCATAAGCAAACTTTCTTTTGTTAATAATCTATCCAGCAATGCCTATCAAGTTAGATGAAGGGCAGATGACAAAGCCTTTGTCTACTACTAAGTCTTAAACAATTTACAAAACTCTTCCTACAACTATTTTCAAGTTTCTTATAAATTGTTTTGACTGTATAAACATGTTTCTCCTCATCATTTCATACCTATTCATTCCTTTTTTCTTTATAAATTTTGTTTCGATTGAGATAGTATAAAAACTCATTTAATTGTGGTTTTTTCTATTAAAACCACTTTGTTCTCTAATGAAATTTTTACTTTCACACTTATCACTTACTCATGTACTTGTCTCTCTACCATTAGGCTATTCCATTCTGAATTTGTATAAACTTTAGAAAACTTATATAAGAAAAAGTACTGGTCCACACCATTTTTCTTTTCAAAAGTTTATTTTTTTTGCACTTCTAACTTTTCCGTTAACATTTTTATCAAACTATTATCCACTAATTTCCTCCCCATACACCTTTCTAAGGTCTTACCACAACCACAAATTATATTTAATGTTTCACTTAACATTTCACTCCTTGATAGGAGAATCTTTTACCATAATGAAAAACAAAAACTGATAAATCCCCTAACAACATGATAGCCTATTAATAATAAAACTCTTTTTAACATTATCTAAGCCACTCTTTCAACATCCTCCAAATCCATTCCAATTGATCAGGACTTCTCAAGTTGCATGAGTTCGTGGATTGTTGGCAGCAGAAGAAAAGTGCATACTGTTTTAGAGACTACATAAAAGATTATCAATGTTTGGCGTCTAGTAAGTTTTTTTAACCATAGTTGAGGCTGGATCGATGTAAAGTTAGAAGTCCATTGTTCAGATCGCAAGCCCCAACATATATAATTAAATGAAACTCCTTAGAATAACATAACTATTCTTCAGTTAAACAACAATAACAATCCATGGGTTGCCCTAAGAAAATATTTTATCGGAAAATTTCCATTAGTTTGGAAATTTTGAAGAATGACTCGGTATTATTATGAGATTTCATAACCTAGATATATTTCCGACATTTTGAACAAATTGAAGAGTATAGCTATTGGAAGTTATGTAAGATAACATTTCACCTTGATTTTTGAAGTAAACAAAGTCTCTCAGTTTAATTTCGATAATATCTCTAATAAATATTGATTATTTTGATTCTAATATTGAGTCCTCATCACATCTTTATTTTAGTTAAATATATCAAATCTTCTATCTAAAATAAATTTTAATTACCATCATCATCAATAAACAGAAAAATTTTAAAACACTGAAAAGACTTTTAAGTGTCAGAGAGTCTTCTACAAATACACATCTACCTTATAATTGAGAAAACATTTTTCATTTGGGTCTTAAAAGAGTTTTCATCACACTATGTTACTTTTTGGTTTTGACTTTTGGTTTTAAGGTGAGGCATACTAGTATTCATTAATGATCAAGACACTCTCAATGTATATCATCTTATCATATCATCTTCTTTGCACATGATCTTCGCTAGCTACCTCTCCATCTTAATACAATACATTATCTAACTTAATTCATTTAAATATCAAATTTATTAATTTCAATTCAGTTTATTTTTACCAATTGTCACCTTGTATTTACTCATTAAATCTAACAATTGAAATATAATTAGATGTTAACTAAAAAGTTATATCAAATAATTAAGTGATTTGAAATCTTATTATGTTATATTTAGTGAAGAGCAAAATTATAGAATGAAAGAGTTTTAATTGAAAAATAACTTTATAGAACAAAGAACCTACTTTTTGAAATAATAACTTTCAAAAAAAATAAATATGTACGAGCATTTAATATTGTAGATAAGATCAATTTCATTTCTAATCATCTTTCCATGCCACCTTATCACATTATTATCACAACACTTATAATTGAAAAAAAAAACTAAATGTTAGCATTCAACTAAATTCGAAAAGAAATCGTAAGTAATATTAACAAACTCTTATAAATAAAAAATTTGAGATTATACAAGTTACATCAAAAAATAGTAAGAGAAATAAGAGACAAAAGCTTGAAGAAAAAAAAAAAAAGAAAGAAAATTTTGGTTCAAAATCCTAAGGTAAGGGAAATATATATATATATTTTGTATCTATTTTAGTTTTAAATGAGATAAACTTAACAACTCTTAAATTATTTCTTAAGTTATTGATTTCATGATAAAATTTATTATTAATTTTCATACTTGATCCACTTGATGTTTTTAAAATTTACGATATTTACATGTACTAATTCTTACGATTTCACTCTATAAAAGGGTTCAAGATCATATTTTATCTAAGTGGAATGTAAAAGGGTAGATGATTGAATCTTTAAAGATTGAATAAATAGAAGTATTTTAATATCTTTACACTTTATGACAGAAGTATATTATCCAAAATGTTATGGCTACACATAATTTCTAATTAAATAATAAATAATTATATAATAATAGAGATGTATATACTAAATCTGAAATTTTTGTTTTTGAGTTATATTTTCGTGTTATAAAATGCAAAGATATCAAATACTATTTTTCACAATGCATAATATTTCTAACAAAGAATTTGATCAAACGCTGAAATATCATTGTGCCGCACTCTAAGTCAACTTTCAAGTACTCATCATCGCATTCTAACTTTATATAATTTTAATATTTCATTTATTTAAAAAAAATTATAATCATATATTTTGAGACAGACATCACAGAATCCAATTCTGGCGAAGTTTCTGTCATTGCAAATGCAAAAGAATAAACAGGTGTTAATTCGATTTTCCAGACATCAAATTCGATCATCCAACGGTTGACCCTCAACTACCCTGCTAAAACAATTAAAACCACCCCCAAAATTCAGTCCCCCAGAAACTAAATTCCAAAAACATTTTCATATTGGAAACCAGAAAATTCTTACCGGAAACCAAATTTGTACAGTGTACTGTAAATGGCTCTACACAGAGAATAAATCAGCTCCAACTGTGGAATTTTATTTTTTTTTATTTTCATACCATTCGGGACAAAAAAAAAATTTCTTCGAATAGAAGGTTGAGAAGGGAATAATACCCTTCCATTGTTTCCTTCTTTCACGTTAATGTGTGGGGTTTAGGGGAAAAAATGTTCATAGACAAATAAAAAGTTTATTTCTATTTGTTTATATAAAAACAAATAATTTATTAATGAAGTAGAGTACAAAAGATAATATATCCGTAGTTATTATATATGAAAGTCAAAAAGATAAATGAAAGGGCAAGTCATAACATGAGAACACCAAAAGTGAACATTGTTTGTTTTCCTTAAACTATGTCCAGGGTCACTCTAACATTAATAAAGTGTATAACAACTTTGAAATCGTATGAAACGTCTTGAAAATACAACCTATTCTGAACAATTGGACACAACTTTCCTTGTTAAAGGGAAAACGAGTTGAATGAAGTCATAATAAAATATCATTAAATTATACTTTGTTTAATATAAAATTATATTTAAATTAATTTCAATGTTTGGTGTAAAAAAATATATGTTGTAACATTCGAATTTATAATAAATATATAATCTATATAAAATGTTATTTTTAATTTATGTAAAGAAAATTATATATAATATCTGACAAAATTTATCGATATTCTTAACAATTATCTTTTTAACCATGAAAGGGAAAATATTTTTCCTTTTTATCTATATAATAGAAAAAATCATTACTTCCATGTATATTTTAATTTTTTTGTTATCATTTACCTTTCTTCTATAACATCTAAAAGTATAGCTATACATAAACACAATTCTATTCTGGACTAGCTCTTTTTTATAAGAAACGTGGTAATCACTATTTCTTTTTGAAAAAGTAAAAGTCAATAATGCAAAGCCAGATTGTGATGTTTCTTGACTAAATTAGTCGTGATTCTAGAATTTTCCAGATTTCAAAATGAACATTTATTATTATTATTATTTTGGTAAAGTCGTAATGGTTTTAACTTTTATTTGGCGGGCTGGCGGCTGAACGTGGGTTTTGATTAATTTAATTTTTTCTAAACATCAGTTATATAGTTTGAACAAAATTTGATCTCCTAGTACATACAAATTTTTGTCCAAACATGCCACTTAGGCACGCATTGGTCAAAGAGTGAGATTTATGTGTGTGAATATTTTGGACCAACTCGACTTAATTGATAATTCAAATTAAATCAAATTAGTTTCATTTTTGGTTGGATAAGATTTGATGTCAACCAAACCAAACGAATTTAATATTAACTAATTATAATATTGAATTTATGGAATTTATAATTTATAAACTCAATGATTCTTAATGAAAGTGATAATAAACTTTTATTATTATTATTAATTTTTATATATGAAATTTTATATATAGTCATATAAATTTGCTATTATTGTGCTGAAGTAAGTCAATTATAATATAAAAGTATTATTTATCTCTTTCAATGATATAATTATGTATGAACTTTTCTTTTTGTGCTAAGTTTATGCATTCTTTTTTACAAAAGAATAATGTATATTTCATAATTGGATTCAGTTATCTCAATTAAACCAAACTAACTTGTTCTTGTACGAAGAAAGAACTTACTTTTACAATATGAAAAGAGGAAGTGAATTAGTTGCAAAGATCTTTTAACAAAAAGAAATTATTCTTAACAAATCATTCTTGAATCACATATTATTAGATTTTAGAAGAAATCTTTTAAGAGTCAAGAAGAGAAAAGAAAGAAAAAAAATGGTTGAAAGAAATAAACAAAGAAATACAAGAAATTTTTATACTAGTTTTATTCTCTCATTATCTAAATTCAAATTTAATTTTATTATATAATTCTTGACAAACTAGATACACACTATCATAAGGAATATGCAACAAATTCAAGATTATGAAATTTCTTGAATACCTATAAAAATATAACCAAAAACCTACCAAGTAAATACACCAAAACTAGATGCAAAAACTATAACAATTAATGAGAAAATGTATTAGAGACATCACTTGAGGTGCGATTGATTTCAAAAATAATAAAAGAAAAAAAAAACTTTTCCTTGAAAACTTGTAGATGTCATTTGGTTCAACAAAGGTTTTTTTTATTAATTTATTTCAAAGAATATTTCTAAAGAGTGAATCTTCTATAAATTCTTGAAAACGATTTAGGAAGAAATGTAATGTCAATTTCACTATTATTAATGATGAATGATTATATCATTTTCAAGTAATAATAAATTATATGTAGAAGTAATATTTTGAAAAATACCAAATAATTGATTATATTTTATCATAATCAATAATCTAATTATGATAACTAATTATGAACTTAAGATAATTAATTATAAATATGTCTATATATTTTTCAACATTGAATTTTGAAAGACATTTTAAAAAAACATATAACCTTTTGTAAGATATTAAAAAAAAAAAAAAACGTGACCTTTTATTTGGATAGAGCATTTTAAGAGGGTAAGTTATTTTTTTAGAAAATTTAAAATACTTTATGATAAAATATGTTATTTAGGTAAGGAATTTTGAAAAAATTAATTAGATTACTTAAAGTTAAAGAATGGTAAAAATTTAAATTTTCCATATTCTCAAATTTATATTTTGGTATTCGTAGTCTGACCTGGACTTAGGCTAATTCAATTGTACTTGGGCTTAAGTAGATTCAGTTCGACTTGGACCCAAGTAGATTCAGCTCGACCTAAGGTGAGATTGACCTAACTTAGTTTGATATAGTGTTGATCCAATGTTGCAGTCCAACATGGATCCAACTTGACTTAGCCAAACCTAACCATATTTGTTTAGGTCCCACCTGAGCCCAACTTGACATGGACCTAACCTAATCGAACTTAACTTGACATGGGCCTAGCCCAACTCAACTAAATGTGATCCCATCCCGACCTGGTTTGACTTGGACCTAGGTTGACTCACCTCGACCTATGTTCGAGCCAACTAACTCAGTTCAACTGAACTCGAGTCAGCTCAACTCAACTTGGGTTCGAACGTACTTAGCTCGATATGACTAGATCGGATCTAGCCCAACCTGATCTTGTTTGAACTAAGACCCACCTAGACCTAACTCAACTTAGTTAAATATAGGTTGATCCCAACTCGAATGACTCCGACTCAACTGAATGTAGACTTATCCCAACTCGAATAGACATCAAAACTAATTTGGTGCATAACATTTTTTTTACCCACCACTCACTTGACAACGATGGTAGCAAAAACATGTGTCCTAAAATCAATAACTTTAATACTTGAGTTATGTAATAGATAAATAATTATTTCATTTTCATACCAATTACATTTTTATCACTTCTATTAAATGTATTAAAATGAATAAGAAGATTTTAAAGGTATTTTATTCTTATCAAAATTGAGAGGTATTAAAAATATTTTTATCCTAATATATATATATATATTAATAATAATAATAATAAAGAATATTAAAAATGCTGAGATTCCTCGTTTCGAAACATCAAAACACATCTGTTCAAGTCTTATATATTACAACATTTGTAAACACCAGACCTGTTAAAACTAACAAAATTTCTCCATTGCCATCTCTTATTATATTCAAAATGTGAATCCAGAGGAGAAAAACATCACACATAATATTCTAATATCAATTGGCTAATTTATTACTAGCTGTTAGCCTTACATCTTCAGTTGCTCTTGCCTTTTTTTATCCTAATATATATATATATATATAATAAAATGCTACCGGGGTTACTTAATATATACAACATAGTTTTAAGTAAAAGAATAGTTACAGAACTATATATTAGGCACAACATTGGATCAAAGGACCATTTTAAAAAAAAAAAAAAAAAAAAAAAAAAAAAAAAAAAAAAAAAATAAAAATATTA
>Ga0099824_1003837_pt1 | contig 21839 bp, 6 predicted proteins | sample SiratrowhiteBW_FD_76837 | JGI IMG/M metagenome (GOLD analysis project Ga0099824, IMG submission 76837) | Root nodule microbial communities of legume samples collected from California, USA - Siratro white BW | ecosystem: Host-associated > Plants > Roots > Nodule | place: USA: California... | reverse complement strand
GTATATGTGTATCGAGGAAAGCTCAAATTATTTTTAAGAATAATTATCTATTAATTAATTATTTTTTTACTAATTATGTTCTATTATATTTAATCAAGAACACTTTAGTATCAACTCAATCATCGTGGACATTAAATTTTAGATACATAGGACATTTGTGTGTTGTCTAATTGTCGAATTTCACCTACATTTACAAAAAAAATTATTAAACTTTGTTGTATTAGATTTATTTAATGAAATGTTAAATAGATTTAAAATTTTATAAAAAAAATGGTAAACTTAAGAGGAACTTAGAATTCAATGTTTAGATTAACAAAATTTAATTTGTGCAAAGAGCTATCGAAAGTAGTATTTTACCAAAATAAAAATTATTTGCATCAGATAGTGTTATTCATCAAATTCTTTTACCGTATACATATTGCAGGATGAAGAAATTATTTCTCATTTTAAAGCATAGGAAAAACTTCAAAATTACATAGATATTTATATTTTTTTAATAAATTACATGTATTTTCCAAAAAAAATATTTTGAACCGATTAGTATTATTATGTAAATATTTACATAAAAATTGCATTTATTCAGTTAAAAAATTAAGTAAAATATGTTTTCTGTCATTTAAAATATAATCAAAATTAACATATGACTTAATTAACCCAATTTATATATAATAATAATCGAGCTTATATATATATATAAACAAGTGAAGACTCAAAACCTATGTCCAAATTCTAATCACTACAAATCTCTAAACCCCTTCTCTTTACAAGTGTCATCTTGGTATTAGGATATAGAAAAATCAAATATATACATATACATAGATTTGAGATTGGTTAGAATAAGAGTGTAAAAATAATGATCACTTGTATTAAGATATATATATAATAGTGCCCACTAATCATTTATTTAACAGATTAGGGCATCATGCTGACTTTGACCAACATGTCAAACCAAGAACAAAAGAAACGACTAACTCCTATACTAGAGGCATCCATTTTTTCTTCTTATTTTAGGTTTTCTTTAATTTTAGCTCCTAAGAAAGTTAGAAGGAATCAAAACTAGAAGTTAAACCATGAAAAATAAGAACACTTCTCTTCTTCTTTTCTTACAGAATGTGAATACTTGTGTTTGAAACTCAATAAAAATTTCTTATTTTTCAAGTGGCTAAAACTAATAATAAATACCATCACGCTATTGTAGTATAGTAGTATGAAGTTTAAGTGGTTTGAAGTAAACAGAAAAAGAAATATATATGATTGACAAAAGAGATTCTCATAAAATTAACCAACTTTAATTTGGGACTAAGTTAATGTTTCTTCTCTCTTACTCTCTCACAGATTATTTATTTTACTTTTTGATAAACCATTTTGGATGTCTCAAACATTTAACTGTCTTTTAATTCCTTTGCCTGCCCTTAAATAGAAAAATCATTTTAGAATATATTTTATATTCGAATTTCATTAAAATCAATAAGGTCATCCACAATTTTTTATATTAATTATCAGTTCTTAATGAACAAATTGTAAATCTAATAGATGAGTAAAAGTATCATTTGGTATGTGAGAGAAGCTATTTAATAAAAGTATACATAAGTTCAAAAAAAATATTACAAATCAGTTTACGTATAAATGAATTTTAATTTATAAAGAAGTTTATGTGATTTTTTTTATTTTTTCTCTTCTAAAAGTCTTTATGGAAAGATTTATAACGGATAAAAAAACATATAAAATTTTAGTTTTCTTAAAAGAAGAAAAAATATAGCACCGATTGACATTAAATATCAAAATGTATAAAATTTAAATGTAATCTTAATAAATAATATCATATTTAAAATTATATAATAATCAACTTAATTAATAATAACTAGTAGAAATTCCACACTTTTATTACTAACTTAATTAACATATGACTTAATTAACCCAATTTAATTTAACTCGGTTAAAGATGAATTTGGTCAAATTTCATTTAATAAAAAAACTGGAAAAAGAAAACTTGAATCAATCTAATCCAAAAAACTGATATTTAATTAAATGATAAATTTATCTGCACTCAAGCCAACCATATTTAGTTTAGTTAATAGGTTTGTTGGCATGATGGCACTTCTTCACTTTGTTATTATTTTGAAAAGCTTATAATGGGATACACATCAAATTTACAAATTGTGATAACTATTGCAATGACGTGATTGGTTGGTTCTCATGAAAATTATCCATACAAAATTAATATATTCTTCACCTTTTGTTCAAACCTTTGGTGCAGCCAAGAGCCACACATCCCAAAATGCTTTTACAGATAAATTAGTTAATTGACATGACAAAAGTTAAATTAGTCATACACCTATTCATAGCTAGGTCAAACAATTCGCCTCACCCCAACGTACACAAATAATAATCTATGGATTTGATTCCAATAGTTATTTTCATATAAGACTCATAAAATCTTTACCACAAATTATCTCCCATTTTGTGAAATCACATAAACACTTCCTATTTTTTCCTTTTCTTTGTACTTGAATGTTTACAAATATTATTTTCATACTCTTTTTACATTGCATTAGTATCTTTATGAGTTTAAAAAAATGCGTTCTTATAAAAAAATTGGTGTATGTATTAAAAAAAATATTTACGTAATCTTATAAAACCTAAAAATGTATAGAAACTTAAACTCGTAGAACAAAACTTAAAATATAGTTTGAAATAACGATTAAATGAACAGTTTAAACATAATTTATTAATAGACGAAGGAAAATGTGATGCGTTAAAATTATTTTAAAGAATTTAAATGTAAAATTTACTTAATATAAATTAAATTTTAGTGTAAAGTATATTTGTAACACTTAATATACTAGTTTTATATTATATTTTTACAATTTTCGTATTAATATGTACAATTTAATTTCTATTGGACAAGAATTACAATAATAAAAAATAGTCCAATAAAATGTGCCATTTCGTTTTGATACTGTAAAAGTGTCAACAATAAAATTTACATTATTAATTTTTTTAATTTATAGCCTGAGTGTATTTCTTATTTTAATCACTTATTGTTAAGCTCTTCTATGTACAAATTTTGGATTCCCTAAACAATATTAATTAACTTAAAAATATATAACGAAACAAAGTTAACCATGAAAAGTCAGATAGGTAGTAGAAAAAAAGACACCGTAATAATTTATATAAGAATATAGAATATTGAAGAAAAAAACTATGAATAACAACTTCAAAATTTAGTTTTGAGGGTGTAATTTGGAGTAATTAATCAGATGTCTCTTTGATATATCTATTTTATGGAGTGTGAAATATTTATACAAAGAGAAAGTACATAATTTTCTTGTTTTCAAGGTTTGGTATTAGTTATAGATATTTTTTTTTTTTAGTTTGAGTAGTTTGCTTTTCTTATCTTACTAAATAAGTTATGTTTTGAGATATGTGACGATATTTTCAAAGTTGGTTAAATTGAATTCTTTACTAATAGATCATCATACTAAAAGAGTATATATGTTTCTTGACAAGATGTTAAATCAGATATTTAGTGTTTAATCTGATCAATCTTTACAAAATTTCCTTTTACTATTTCTTGAATATCTCGACATGAAGGTCGACAATTATGGTCTCATCTTGAAAACAACACTTTATATTGGATGATCCACAAACCCTTTAGACTCAAATCTATAAGGTATAGTATTTGATAAAACATTATAAGGTTTCAAGCGGGAAAACCAAATATTTTTTGGAACCATCATGTCATTTGAAATGACCTTTGAGAACTTAACAACTCAACATCACATCATTATGCTCCTCTTTAAATGTCCTTTTGATATAATACTTTAGGGTTACCCTATTCATTTTGAATCTTCTAAACTAAAGCATTGTTTCCCTTGTTTCAAAATTATTTTCCCATCCTCATCACTACTTTTGTATTTTAGGAATTTTCAACTCCATTTATTATCTTGAGTTACTCTATAATCATTGCTTACTTAAACATTCACACCTTATGCTAATTCGTGCTCCATAGTTTGATGTTAGCTCCAGTTGAGGCAGATTCACTCTTATTTATTATGAATCTCTAGAACTATAGTGTTTAACTTGTTAGGTTTGATAAAGTTGATTTGTCTTGTTGTGCTTTTGTGCCTTTTTGGAGTTATTATCGTCTAGTTGGCTTTGAACATTTCTAGGTTTTTCTAAATTTTTTGGGCTTTAAATCTTGTTATGGGTTTTCTCCAGGCTCCCAAAATTTTCTAGGTTTTTTTTGCAGGTTTTTGAGTTTTATGCAAGTTTGAACTTGAACCGTGGCAATTTTCTGAACTTTTAGGTGTTTCTCAGTCACTAAAGCATGGATTATCAATCCTTATACCCATGGGCTAAATCTAACTTGATCTTTGAAACTGTTAAATACGCGTCGACCAAAGTCCTTAATAAACTAAGGAACTCTAAACCTTTAAGTAAGTCTAGCAACAAAGAGGAAATCATTGTTGAGGCTTGCGAGGACAACGAGCTTTTGAGGTCCCTTATGCTATTTATATGATACTTTTTTTTTTTCAACATTAGGTCTTCGTCTTCCCTTTAGTTCTTTTGAAAATCCTTCTTGATGTTACATGTAAGTCTCGCTCAATTACATTCTAATAGATAGTCCTTCTCACGAACTTTTCAAATAATATGCTCGGTAAAAAACATTAATCCTATTGTCAACATGTTCTTTTACTTTTCTGAATTTCGACCAACCAAGCAGGCCTCCTGGGCTCCAATTAAAGGGTTTTGGAGATGAGGGTTGTTATCTTTCTTTCTTTCTTCCTACAAATAGTTTTAAAAGATGTTTCTTTAAAGCTTGTTCTTCCTCTACACTTCCATCTTTATTAGAAGGATTTTCCTTATACTAAACTTCTAAACCCATTGCCCAATATTCTAGACTTTTGACTAACCTGGATGAGGATGAGGTCAAACACAATAAAACACTTAAAGTGATGAAGTGTATTTTGACATGATCACCCTCCTAAAACTTGAATACCACGGAGTATATCTAAAAGTGTATATAAGTAACGTTTAGTATTGTAATAAAGATTATCAATATTTATGTATCTCGACTATAATGTAATATATTTGTTTGTGTAGATAAAAAAAATGGCACTTTCCTGTAAAGAGATGGCACGACTTATGAAGTAGGTCACTAAAGTCGAAATCAACACACAAAAAACCACTATGATCTTGAGATCGATTTCGAGAGGACCCATAAAGTCTCTCTTAAAGAGAAAGCGCACTAAGGTCAAAAATATTGTCATTGTCCTTAATAACATATATTTTTTGAAATCTAATTAGTCATATGCTTTCTAGAAGTGTTACTAGAGCTCCAGATACAATCCTTAACAACATGTAAAAACAGTATCATGCTAATAGCCTGCTGAACTTTGGTAAAATTTCTCATCCTCCATATCATTCATAAGAAAAAGATAATGGTTGAAAGTTTAACCAGATGAATAAAATAACTACTTAATAAAAAAATAATAAAGCTACCTGAAGATAAGTACATATGATCAGGAAAATTATTTCAAAGGTAAGTCTATATAAAGCAAACAATATAAATAAATGATCAATATTCTAAACTTTCAATTTGGATAGAGAACACATGGAACAAAGAGAAATACCTATTTTCTTATCATCTAGATCAATAGGCAAACACCTATACTGAAGTTTTCAAAAACCAAAGTCTTAGCAAGGAAGATATGAATAGAATTAGATTATATGGTTTTATCCCAATCACAAGTGAAATGGGTAGAAAATATATTTCCAGCTGTCTGATCAATAATATCAATATTCTCAAATTTTTGAATTTAGATTATTTTGAAGATCAGCAATAATTTGAAATTGACTATACTGTAGTAAATCCCTGAGACAAACCTCAAAATGAACTATTTCAACCCTAATTAAATTTTAAAAGTAATTATTTTATGAAGAGTTATACCATAAAAAAGATTACATTTTGAATAACACTAAAGATCATTTCAAAAATTTACTCTCTTATCCTAGCCAAAAAATTAAATTAAAATTATATATCATTAAATAAACATAAATAAATATAAATGTTATTTATAAATTAATTTTGTAAAATTAAACTAGATGAAATAAAATTGTAAAAGGTGTCTTTACTTAGAAGTATGGTTGAAGTGTTATATCAATTAAATTGTTATCCAATTAAAAACTAAGTAGAATGTCCAATAGGCCGTCTTAATATAGAATCATGTCAAATACTATTATATATAGGTTTGTGGGAGCTTGAGCTAGCTATCCATTTCCTTAATTTTGTAATGTGTGGTTAAAGAACAGGTAGGAAAGTTTCCAAGTCTTAAATAATTAGTATACTAATCCCTATTCCTCCTGATATAGTGATAAAATTAATAGTTAGTATACTAAAGATGTAAAGATAACATCAAACATACAGTTTAAATAATTTCATATATATATATATATATATATATATATATATATATTATGTATGAGTTGATACAAAATTTAATATTTGGGACCTAAAACTCAGTTGGATTCTTGAAAGAAGGAAAACTTAACTTATGGGAATTAATTTTATCAATTTATCATTTAATATACAGACTTAATATGTTTTATTTTCTAACTTTCCTTTTCTTTTCATATTTCATAACTCTTCGTGTTTTAAACAGAAACTTAATAAAATATTTCATTTCGATGATTTTCTTTTCTATTTCCCATCATCACTTTTAGTGGAATATCTATTCTTTCACCCATAAAAAGTTTGTTTTGTTTAAATTGGTATAAAAAAAATCTTTAGAAGTAAATTTTTCAATTTATTTTCAAATCAATAAGAAGCACACATTATTTTCTGAATTTTCTTTTTCTAGTTTTTAGTTATCTACTTAATAAACATTAATATTAAAGATTGTTTTTAAACATTATTTTATTTGAATAGTTTTAAAAATAAACTATTGTTATGTTTAAATTAATTTTTTATAATACTTTAAAGAAAAAGGAAATAAAAAAATTATAAGTCAAAATTTGCTTGTGTCGAATATTTATTCTTCACCCATAAAAAGTTTGTTTTTCTACATATTTTGGTATACAGAAGAAAGTAAAGAAGAAATGATATTTAAATTGGTAGGAAAACATTGTTTAGAAAGTAAATTTTCAATTTATTTTCAAACCAATAAGAAACACACATTATTTTCTGTATTTTTTTTCTAATTTTGTAGTGATCTACTTAATAAACCGTAATATTAAAGGTTGTTTTTAAATGTTGAATAGTTTTAAAAACAAACTATTGTTATGTTTAAATTAATTTTTATAAATAAAAATAATTTGTATAAGTCAAAATTAAATTGTGTATAAATAAAAACATCTTCATATTATTTTTTTTTCTCAAAATCAGATTTTAAACTTAAATTAATTTAGTCTGTGAAAAAATATTTTAAAAATGTATGAAATTTCCTTTAAGGTAAATTTCATCAATCACTTTTACAAAATTACATCAATATTCTCTATTTTTAATTTCCATACTTAAGCTTTTAATTATTTAAAGATATCACACTAAAACCCTAATTACATTATATTAATCATTACTAGATTTTTTCCCTATTTTTTGAGATTTATCTTACCTATTTTTTGTAAAATTTGTAAGAAATGAATTTGTCTTTACCAAGTTTCAAATAGATCTTATAATTCCCCAAGCAATATTGATTGGAAAAATCTTATAAAATCTAAATATTTCTAATAGTGAACTTCTTCACTGTGTGCAAAAGACTACAGTCTATTCCTATAAAAGAAATTCTTACAAATATTATAAATTAGAGATATTTGTAATTTCATGAAACAGGCCGATACTATATTTTAATTTTATATTTTAATTTTCTTTCTAAATTTCCCATTAAAGTGTATCTGATGAATATTAAATTTCCTCATCTAAGCTAGTTTTTAATATCTCAGCTGTTCATTGTTTCCCCCATAAACTTAAATTTCAAATATTTTTAAAAAATATATATTTACGTATCTAGGGGTCATCTGTTGTTTATTTTGTGAAACAACTATTTTACTTTTAGAATCAATTACTTATCATTTTTAATAATTTATTCTATACAATCATTTTCTTTAATATTCCAACCAACTTTACTAATTTTTTAATAAATTTATTAAACAACAATTGCAAATGTAATTTTAGCTCTTCTAATCAAAATAATTTTATGGCTAAAAAAGTTTAGCCATAATTTGGTCTCACCCATCCTTTATATTCCAAGTATTAGAGGGAAAATGGACTGGATCTTAATCATCCCATCAATGGATCAGTCTATTAACTTTTTTTTCTTAAATTTTGTCTTTTTTATTTTATTTTATAAATATATATTAAAAAAACTTAATATTATAAATATTACATTATTTTATTATATTAATAATTAAAACTTAATTTTTAAATATTAATAATTTAAATTATAATAGGATTACATGTTTGCCTAATTTAGGTAATATAATAAAAAAGATAATTTTTTTAAAATTATTTTTATTTTAATTTAAAGAAAAAACTTATTACGGAACATATTTCTAATCCACCCATTTATTTAATAACTAAAAGATTAAAATGATCAACCAAATCTATCGGTTCAGTGTTATCACTCTGCCATGCTTATAAAACATAATTTTATCTCTGCAAAACTATCTATCTGACAGTCAGGGAGTTTCGGTGCCTGAGAGAGCATAGTCTCTGGTGTAGCGGCACCACAGCAAAGTAAAACACTGTGATCCTTATCTTCATCGAAAAAAGTTTTATTATTATTTTAATAATAATAATAGTAGTAATTTTACAGTGAGAAACAGCGAAGACAAGTTGAAAGGCTTATCCGCCACTATTTAAAATGTGAAATTGCCGCTCTGTCCCTGTTCGGTTCCTCTTGTGCCTTTCTTTTCAATTTGCTAAGTTTTAGAAATAATCAACACGTGGCGTTCCAGGAATTCACCACGTGTCCCTCGACATCCTCTTTGTTTCTCTAGTCATAAATACTAATGCTTCTCTTGTCATTCTTAGTAAGATTTCTTACCATTTTCTTCATAATAAATTATAGGTAGAATTTTTTTTACTATAATTTATTCAAATTACTTTGTATAATTCTATGTATTTTCTAATTTTATAAACGATTACTTATATTGACACTATTACTATTTTATTTCAAATACAAGTATATACTCATTTTTAAATACTTGTTAAAAATTAAATGAAATTTAAAAATGGAAATATACTAAATAAGTGAAGCGGTGTTATAATTATTTTCCAAAAATAAACAATACTAAACAAATTTCTAAAATTTATTCTAATTTATGACATAATTTATTACTATTGTAGTTCTTAAACTTTTTTAAATTATCTTAAAAGTTAGAAGCTGAGACTAAGTTAATTATTACCTAATTAAGTTTCAAAGCTTAACTTCTTCCTAATTTTAAGAATTACTATAATATGGTCTTCCAAAGTCAAGAATGAATATAGGATTCTTATTTTAATATTGGTGATATATATATATATATTTTAAAGTAATGGTTTCTTGGATTGAGCAATGGATCTGGGTCCCACCAGTGATGTGGCACGTAGTTCAATGTGACATCCAGCTGTACACAGCACTGGGTCGGGGCCCGAATTAGAAGCTCCATTTTCTCACTTCAAGGTTATCCTCTCATACCATACTCAGCTAATCACACTCTCCCACGTCACCAACACCGAGGACTCTTATGACGTGGCAATATATTATTGGCTTCAGAAAAGGTTCACGCTGTTAGCGGTGCACCAGAGTGCCACACCCATGTCTGGGACATAAGATTAGGATGACATATAGTAGTATCAAACACAGTAACGAATCTCAATGCAGCGATGAACGGTTAGGAACATGCCACGTGTCCGGAAGGATATAGGACCCAATGAATGTGCGAAACGTGGCGTGACCTACGAGCTTTGCAGCTAATTTCAGACAACCCTCGCAGGTGGGTCCCACGCGAAACATAATCCTCGGTGACGGACTTGCCGAAGGACAAAGGATAAGGACGAACTCATGAGACGTTACATGCTGCTTTCAGCACACATGGCTAACCGTGTACAGAAAATTAAGAACCGTTGATTTTGATTACTTGAAAGTCTTGTGGAGTGATCGAACGGTGGGGAAGTTTCCGTCTTTTATTAATGCAGTTTTAAGAGAAAATGAAGTTGTTTTTAGTGGTTGACCCACGAAAACAAGTGAGCTTCCAAAAGTATCACACTGTTGCATGCTGTCTAGGCTCAGTGGAAAGAGATATCATGGGGTTGGGTGGCCATTGTGGATCAGTGAGAAAGCTCTTCCAAAAGATAATTCAAGAATTTTTCTCTTTATTTTCTTAGTAATTTATATTATTATTACTACTACTATATTTTATTTTCATTTTCCTTTATTCTATAAGGAGAAGGTTTTTTCTTGAATGGAATGGATTATGGATGTGGATTCTAATTTTTTTACATTCAGTGAATGAAAGTGAAATTGGAATTCAGGACTCAGCCAAACTGGTAATTTTCTTGAACTGTTAGTTAATTCCATTTGGGTTCCTTGTTTTTATCTTTCCTTTGCTCCTTTGGTCTTTTAGGCCATCTGGTTCTGACTTCCAAGTTCAGTCCATTTATGACATCAATCTCTGGGGGGTTGTTTGGTTGCTGTTTCTTGTTGTAGCTGTTTATGTGATCTGAATCTATTCCATTCCTTTTGTTCTCTCTCTTTCTCTCTCTCACACACACTTGGATTGCTAGTTAACTACATGTTTCATCTGTCCCTGGGTTTGATCCCTTTCTCCAAGCTCATCCTCAGAAAAGTTCTGCACTCTCCTTTGATGCCCTTCATCGTTACTCATCACAGATTCACCTCCTGCACCTCTTGCCATTTCATGCTTTGCAATTTCTCTTTCACCCAATTCAGGACCAGTATTAGTTGACCCAGAACTCAAAACACAGTCTTTTTGGGGTCAGTGGCTCACCCCTCACTCTTTTGTTCTTCATCCATTTGGTTTATTTGGGTTTGCAAACCCTTTTTGGTTAAAAGTGTTTTGAGCCTTGTTTGTGACATGATTATTGGTGGTTATTGAGGACTACCTCGGATGGAACTTGTTTGTTATGTGGGTATTTAGTATTGTTCGAGACCTAGTGAGTTTGCTTGTGAGTGATTAGAAGGTCACAACGAGGATGGTGTCAAAATCCTATTCAAACCTATTGGAGCTGGCCTCTGGAGAGGCTCCTTCATTCGGGTACATGAACAGGAGAATTCCAAGAATTATGACCGTTGCTGGGTTGATATCAGATGTTGATGACGACCCAGTGGATAGTGTGTGCTCTGATCCGTCGTCGTCGGCGGCGCACCGTGACCGGATAATCATGGTGGCTAATCAGCTTCCTATAAGGGCTCAGAGGAGGGCAGAAGGGAATAGGAGTTGTTGGTCTTTTGAGTGGGATGAGAATGCCCTTCTTCAGCTGAAAGATGGGTTAGGGGATGACGATATAGAGGTTATCTACGTTGGATGTCTCAAGGAGGAGGTGCATCCAAGTGAACAAGATGAGGTTTCACAGACACTTCTTGAGACCTTCAAGTGTGTCCCAACTTTTCTTCCAGCTGACCAGTTTACCAAGTTCTACCATGGCTTTTGCAAGCAGCAGTTGTGGCCACTGTTTCATTACATGTTGCCCTTGTCACCAGAACTTGGTGGGAGGTTCAACAGGTCACTGTGGCAGGCTTATGTGTCAGTGAATAAAATTTTTGCAGATAGGATCATGGAAGTTATCAACCCTGAAGATGATTATGTGTGGATACATGATTATCATCTCATGGTGTTGCCAACTTTCTTGAGGAAGAGGTTCAACAGGGTGAAATTGGGGTTCTTCCTTCATAGCCCCTTCCCTTCATCAGAGATATACAAAACATTGCCTGTTAGGGAGGAGATCTTGAGAGCCCTCCTTAATTCGGATTTGATCGGCTTCCACACTTTTGATTATGCGCGCCATTTCCTCTCCTGTTGCAGCCGGATGCTAGGCCTTACCTACGAATCAAAAAGAGGTTATATTGGGATTGAGTACTATGGTAGGACTGTTAGTATCAAAATTCTTCCTGTTGGTATTCACATGGGTCAGCTTCAATCTGTTTTGAGGATGCCTCAGACTGAAGAAAAAGTTTGTGAGCTCATCAAACAGTTTTCTGACAAAGGAAGGACACTGTTGCTTGGGGTGGATGACATGGATATTTTCAAGGGAATAAGTTTGAAGCTATTGGCCATGGAGCAGCTTCTCATTCAGCACCCTGAATATCAGGGAAATGTAGTGCTTGTGCAGATAGCCAATCCTGCTAGGGGAAGGGGGAAGGATGTGAAAGAAGTGCAAGCAGAGACAAAGGCCACAGTGAAACGGATCAATGAAACATTTGGGAAACCCGGGTATGATCCCGTGATTCTGATAGAGGAGCCTCTCAAGTTTTACGAGAGAGTTGCTTACTATGTTGTTGCAGAGTGTTGTTTAGTCACTGCTGTAAGGGATGGAATGAATCTCATACCGTATGAATATATCATCAGTCGTCAAGGAAATGAAATGTTGGATAAAGTTTTGGGTCTAGCTTCATCTCCTAAGAAAAAAAGCATGTTGGTTGTGTCTGAATTCATTGGCTGTTCCCCATCTTTGAGTGGAGCAATCAGAGTGAATCCTTGGAATATTGATGCAGTAGCTGATGCAATGGACTGTGCTCTGGAAATGGCTGATTCGGAGAAGGAGCTTAGGCATGAAAAGCATTGCAGATATGTTAGTACTCATGATGTTGGGTACTGGGCTAGAAGCTTCTTGCAAGATTTGGAAAGGACTTGTAGTGATCATGTGAGACGAAGGTGGTGGGGGATTGGGTTTGGATTGAGCTTTAGAGTTGTTGCACTTGATCCAAACTTCAAGAAGCTCTCGATGGAGCACATAGTTTCAGCATACAAGCGGACAACAACTAGAGCAATCCTTCTTGACTATGATGGTACACTGATGCCTCAATCATCCACAATTGATAAGAGTCCAAGCAGTAATTCCATTGAAATTCTTAGTAGTTTGTGTAGGGATAAGAACAACGTGGTTTTCCTTGTTAGTGCTAGAAGCCGGAAGATGCTTTCAGAATGGTTTTCTTCTTGTGAGAATCTGGGAGTTGCAGCTGAGCATGGTTACTTTCTAAGGTAAATCACCTATATATGTTGCCTCTTGGAACATTGGTGCTTTCTTTAGGTATAGTTCATAGTTAACATGCTTTTGGTATTATGTATGGTTTCAGAATGAAGCGAGATGAAGAGTGGGAAACACATGTTGCAGCAACAGACTGTAGTTGGAAACAAATTGCAGAACCTGTAATGAAACTTTATACTGAAACAACTGATGGATCCACCATTGAAGACAAGGAGACTGCACTTGTTTGGTGCTATGAGGACGCAGATCCAGACTTTGGATCATGCCAAGCTAAGGAACTTCTTGATCACCTTGAGAGTGTTCTTGCAAATGAACCAGTAACAGTCAAGAGTGGGCAGAATAATGTAGAGGTTAAGCCACAGGTTTGTACAACAATCTACTTCTAGGAATGAGTTGCATTTGTATATTCATTTTATTTCTTGGATATTGATATTAGTGGCAATTTCATCACTCATATCAAAACCTGGTCTGCAAGTTAGCTTAATTTGATCAAGGCATTTGAAAACCATTATTGTAGTTGAAGTGATCAGTTAAGGCACAGTAGGATTGGTGAGCAAAAAACAAGTTTAAGTGTAATATGTTCAGTGAATTTTGGGTATCAAAGATTGGAGAAAGGACAAAGAGTTGATAGAAGAAAGTGAAACTTTTGCCACAATTTAGACTTATTCATGTGTTGGTACTAGTTAGTGCACTAAACTTCTTTCACCTGAGTTTGTTAAATAACATAAAAGGAAACATAGTGAATGTAGATCCACTCTTGGAAGATTTCCTTTTCGCTTTTTTCTTTGTGGTTCTGTTTTAGATGAATTCCAAGTGTTTTAGTTGTAGCCTCTAACAAATTGATGTGGTGATGCAGGGTGTGAGCAAGGGACTAGTGGCCAAACGCCTACTTTCTTCCATGCAAGAAAAGGGAATGTACCCTGATTTTGTTTTGTGCATAGGAGATGACAGGTCTGATGAAGACATGTTTGAGGTGATCACCAGCTCAATGGGCGGGCCGATCGCCCCGCGGGCCGAAGTTTTCGCCTGCACGGTGTGCCGGAAGCCCAGTAAGGCCAAGTACTATCTGGATGATACCACTGAAATAGTGAGATTGCTCCAAGGCTTGGCCTGTGTTTCAGAGCAACTAGTTTCATTTTCTTCAGAGCAAATAGTTTGTTAAGGTGGTGATGCTGGTGAGAGGTATTACTATTACTTTTATTACTGTTATTGTGCTTGCTTTATTTTGTCCTTGAGAATGTAGGCTCAGTTGTGCTGCTCTTAAATCTTAATATATATACACAACTAATGTTATTGGTTTCCTTCATATTTCCATGTAAATTATCCTGCTGGTTACTGAGAGAAGTTCTGTATCGGATTCTGCTCCTTAAAATGCTTGATTTCTATCAGCAAAACTTGTACATATAACTGGTTTCTTTCAAGCCATCAACTCTTGTTGTGCATTCCTTTCAACTATGATGCTAGGGTGTGAACATGAAGCTGTGAAATGGTATTGGTTACATAATGTATAGTTTTTTCATCTATATACCTTCACTTCCTATGTAAAATTAAATGAACTTACACATTTGTCATAACAGTGAAAATCAACTAATCATTTATTAGAGTATAAATGATAATAATGGGTGAAGTAAGAAACCTTGAAACGAAAGAACTATTGTATTTTTTTGGTGTAGGAATGAAGTTTTATTTTTTTTTAACTTTTTATGTTTAATTGAAATTGCAATTGTAAAAATATTTCAATAGGAAATGCACGTATCGTTTCAAATAGTCAAATTGGACAAAATTATTAAAAGGGGTGTTTAAATATGATTCAATAGTTTTTATAATGTTTTTTTTTATTGCAATAACAAGTTGTTTTATTCTATCGTTGTTAAACGAACCATGTGTTACATTTCCTTCTTTCTCTTACTTCAAGTTTGAGACTTTTAGAGGATCAACACTTCTTTTATGTGCCTAATGTTGCCCAAATTTTCTTGAAGCATTCAAAGTGGTTGAATCGAGAGGAGTTACTTGAAATTTTAGGAGATTGTTTGTCTCATTTTTTTTGGGTACAAGTGTTTGTCTCGTTTGTATCATACGATACTATGTTGGACCACTTAATAAACAAGGTAAACATATTGTTCATTCATGAACTTAAGGGACAAGGATTTTATTTTTTTTAAGTATTAGTTACAAATTTGTGAACAGAAAAAAAATATACGTGGAGAATTTATTTTCTTAAATATTTATTTTTTAACAAAAGGCTATAGTCTAAAATCATAGATAATTTAATTAGTTTAATTAAAAGTTTCTATATATATCGATCTAATCCAAATATATAAACACCTAGTATTATTAGTACAATGGTCAGAAGGATAATTATACTTAATTTAACTTCTATTAATGGAAATTAATGCGACCTCGGTATTAGTAACAGAAGTTAGGATAGTGTTGTTGGCAAAGCTCAAAAGCCTTGTGCATGAACCAAAACCTACATTTATGTAGTTGGTCCTCTAAAAATAAATTTAACATAACTTTTTTTTTGTTGAGTTGAATAATTTTGTTACCGAAACAGAAAGACTTTTGATTTTAAAATTTAATATCAATTTTAATAGTTTCTTATTGCTTCATTTTTTAGAAAATTAACGTTAACCATATATTTCTCCCCACCAAAATGATATCTATTTTTTCCCACCAAAATGATATCAAAGGAAGAATTGTATTTTTTTTTTCATTCCATGTGTAAGATGCAAATTAGAAGTGTTATTGATCCATAATATTCTTCTTCATAGTTATTTTTATATTAAAATATCTAAAGAGGAAAGTTATATATGAAAAGGCATTATAAGAAAGAGGAGTGTATTAATAATAATATTTAGAGAAAGATATTAATTCGAGATAAAGTTGATTTATGAAAAAATAAGAGATAAGGTTGACTTATGGAAGAGAGAATACCTTATCGTGCATTTTACTATTTCCTAACAAAAGATTAATACTTTAACTACAAATATTTATCGATAAAAGGAAAAAGAATTAATTTAAAAAAATTCTACTATTATAGACTTATTCAATATTTTAAAAAATTTAATAAAAGTTATTATTATATCCACAACTTGGAATATTTCGATAAAAATAACACTAAAAAATTATTTCACATACTAGAATGAGAAATTCTTAAATAATGCATTTAATTTGTTTTGCAAGCCTTTTTTTTTTTTCTTGGAATGTATGATAAAAATTAAAAGATACGTAAGCATAAAATAAAATTTGAAAAGCTTTATATAAGAATACATTTTTATTATAATTGTTAGATTGAAATAAATTAAGAGACTTTTTCTTTAAAAAGTATTTTTGTGAACTTGTAGTGACTAAATGATGTGTAGAGACTAAGTGGTGTGATATTATAAAGATGCGTCTAATATAAGATATTTAACGTGTGCATATATTCTTTTTAAGTAATGACAAATCTTTCGTTATTTTGAGTTTTAACAAATTCTTCTATTTTCTAATAATATGAGTCTATTTGTGTTAGACGTATTTGTTTTTTAACAATGTTTAGTATTTTTATTTTTTAAAAATTTCTTTTATAGACCTTTATTTTAGTAAGACATTTCATGTCTTTTATACTCTTGTCTTGTAATACTAGTGTTAATTGATAAGATCTTTTATTAAAAAACATTTGTTGATGATTGTCATCTATATTTGACACAGTGTTTTGGTGCTTCATGTATTTATCACTAACTTGTTTAGTTTTTCACTTGTATTACATTTTAAGCATATACGTCAATTATTGTATAAGTTTCTATGCATCTCTTATGAGCTTGTTTAAACTTACAGTTTATGTTCTATCTAATATCATCCTTTGTGTACATCTAATACATGTTTAACAAGTAATTTATATTAGATGAACCAAAATTTTCTTGTATATTATGATAAAATTATAAAAAAAATTAAGATTTACATTTTATAATAACAAAACTTTTCTTTGGCTTAACACAAGAATTTCATAAAAAAGAACATCCTTTAGTAAGTTTAATAGGTTCAAGCTAATGTTGGTCTAGACTAAGAGGGAAACTCTCATAAGTCAAGATTTAACGTTCCTATTTTGTTATCAATTTTTTCTTTACTTTTGGTTGAGATTTTATGTATGATTAAGATACTTAGTGAAAGGTTTCATCTTCAAATATTTACTTGTTTTGTTTGTTAAACTTAAAAGCAATGAATGTATGTTATGTTTTGAAATTAATTTATTATGTGGAATTTAAATTTATGTAAATGTTTTGTTCCTGATGTTTCATTATTAAGTTATGAAATAACACTTTATTGGACTAAAATGGAGCTAATGAGTAAAGTATTGTTGTTATCTAAATAACCCATAAAGTTCGTGAATACTCCCACATGTTTATGTCATAAAAAAATGTTTCACCAAAATTAGATTACTGATCCCATGCAAAAGCAGTGGGAAAAGAAAAAAAAAAAAAGAAGAGAACAATTTCAATGCAAAAGTTGTAATAAACCTATAAAAATAGGAGTAGTTGGGGAAATATTAAAAGAGAGATTTTTTGGATAGATTTATATATAAAAATAAATATAAAAGTAGGTTGAACCAAACATGCACAATTTTATTTGGATTGTTGCAGTTCATGTTACAAGTAAGGCTATTATGCAGAATTGTTCCATCTGGCCACCTTCCACCAACATTAATGGATTCAGAGGACCCACTTCCACGCATTCAGAGAAGACCTTTAAGGAGTCAACCTAAAGCATTCATTCCGTTTTAATAGCAAATTCAAACACAGGATCAAACGGTTCCTTAGCTCTACCAATGTGCACCACAGTAAAAAAGATAGAGACTATTTTGATAATTGTAAGCTTGTGCAGTGGAAAGGATAGATAAAGACTATTTTGGTATGTGAACTGAATTTCTCCTCTATTCTTCACACCACTGCAAGGATCCTTTACCACGACCTCCTCCCTTTCCACCCCCTCAAATAATCATAAATCAGTGAATCCAAATACATTCGTCACTTACTTTACTATCCATCCAAATGAGTGGTGATGAATCAGGTGATCTCCTGATTGTGTTCATAATTTTAATGTTTCTTATGATACTCTCACTTATAAACAAAGTGATTTTATTGCGATCATAATTTGTTTTACTTAATTTATAAATTAAATAGTAAAAGATCAAAATTTACTATTAGCTCAAAAATATAAATAGATATTCAAACATAATATTCAAAATATAATCTTAAGTAATTTAAATACAAGTCATAACAATATTTTAAACAGATAGATGTTCGGTTAGAAGTTTTATAACTTAGCCGGGTAATTGGTCACGTTATACAAAATCTGACAAGACACTCAAACATGTATTACAATGTTTCAAACACAAATTATCTCCTCTTTTTCCCACCCTTTCCAGATTTGTTGGAAGGTCCAGTAGTTGATGTTGATGCAGTCTCTTGCTTCTTGGTCCTTCCATGATGCCTAGGCACCATCTCTGCAACCTTTAACATTAGTTGCTTTCCTGCAAAACAAACACGCCAAAAATGAAAACATAAGATTTTCAACAGTCATTTTCTCATCAATTTGACGATGTTTACAACCAAAAAGATATCATCATCCAAAAACAGTAAAACCAGAAATGAAGCAGCAATAGCAGTTAACAGAGATTGGAAAGGAAACTGAGAATATGAAATAGACTTAAACCAGAGCCTAGGGCTCCTCAACTCAGAAGAATTTTTCTGCCTCAACTTAGAGAAGAATTTTCTGCCCAACTACGTAGCAAACTCTTTTCCTGCCTTTCTATCACTCATTACCTCCTCCCATATTTATTCTGTGATTCCTTTTGACTTCAGCCAACTCATGAACTCAATACTGTCAAACTAAAGAATCGTAGTAGGACCAAAGTTCGAAACTCAACTAGTAAGAGTTGAGTATAAGAAAGTAAATCACAAATATTAAGATCCCATACATAGCACAACTTAAAATAGGATCACATGTCATAAAATTACTCACAATAACTAACAAATTCATAATTATTTAACACAAACAAACTATCCAAGGAAATCATTCATATAAAAATCAGGATAGTCATCCCCCTCCACATGATCTTCATCTTCATTAATCCCATATCCTCAGCCTAGCCTATACCATTTTAAGCGATTGGAGTAACATCCAAATCATCTATAGGTGCAACTCCACTAACATCTTCTCCAACTTCAGCTAAGATGACTTCATTTGAAGCATCCAACTCCGAATTTTACTTCATTCTCCTCCATAACCCAATCATCAACAAATGCAAGATTATCAATGTTAAAGTCATTCTTTCTAACATCCTTCTTGTTAAATCTTGAATTAGTCATCACAAACACCACATCATTCATGGTCTTTTTGAATTAACAGTGCTGACATGCTCATTTTGACAGTGTTAGGTATGTCAGCATACCTGATAATATCAGACTAGGATGATTAGATGTCAACACTGTAATCCAAGAGTAACTATATTTATGAAATGTTCGGTATAAAAAACACTAAAAATTTTGAAGGTATCAATTTCAATACAGGGTCAATTTTGGAGTCACCAAAACCTTATTTAAACATTGTTTTTATCACTGACCTCTACAACATATAAAATAAAGTGAACAAAAATTGAAACTACCTATCAAATTTTAATGCTTTGAGGTGAATATATTTATGCAGTTCTAATATAAGCAAGAGCTAACAGTTCATAATGCTAGTCATCATACTTAAGGACGTGAAGACATTGAATACATATCAAGATGAATGAACATAGATTATGATTAAATGATATATTCTTTTTTTTTATATTTATTACATCGATTCCATGAGATGTTCATTATGCAAACAAAAAAATAAATAAAAAAATAGTGTTGGTGCAGACAACATGAGGAAAGAAACACAATAATGGGGTCCAAGTAATGATCCCTACCAAACATTTGCGCTAGTGATCAAGTAGTTCAGTTAATTAAATTCGCCAAATTAGACTATCACATATGTTCAGTTAGTGCACTGTTTTGAAAAAAAAAATTAAGAATAGTTTTGTTTGTAATAGTTCAATTATTAATGGTGGTTGAATGCAGTTCAGTTATGGTTTAGTTCACAGTTTATAGTTTTTCTTAACAGGCCTACACACTATGAGCACTGAAGTATATTCTTTTTTATAGTGTGCTGATGCTATAATCTTTTTCAGGTGTTAGTTCTCCTCTTGTTAACACCTGACCAAAACCCTGGCATAATTCCATGCAATGCACATCCTCCAGAGCCATATGGTTTTGAAGGTAGTGTATTGTTGGGCTGATCAAACTCCTCAATTGCAGTTGCCTTGCATTAAGGAGGTTGAGTTACATTCAAGTATTGTTATACTTGCATGCTCTACAGACCTCCTCAATGTTCTCACAGCCCAATTTCTAATAACTGTGTGGAACAGTTTGATCACCATTGCATTGGGCTGGTAAGTTAGACCCTTTGTTTGACAAAATGATTTTTAATTGTTAATCCGGTCTGCAGAATTTTCTATGCTATGCAGAAAATTTAGCTTGGTATCTGGGGTGAGTAGAATCTAATAATTGGGAATTCTAAAGAGATGGGTGATCCCTTTTGCAAGGTTGAAACTTGTTGAGATAGTTCACATTTTGTAAATGGCTTTTGCCCTAAAAAATCTAGCAAGTACAGTTTTCATGTCATTGCTAGTGTCAACAACAGTTAAGATGAAAATGATCAAAGATCAAAACAGAGTGAGTGAAGTGATGAAAAATTAAATCTTACTGGAGGAGATGGAGGGATTATGCAGTGTCCCATCCTCCTTCTTCAGCAACACCCTCACGCGCCCCCTTTGCATGAAATCACGAGGGTAGGCCTTGTCAATCTGCAATTTTCCATGTATCAATAAAATTCGCAGTGGTTAAACAGAGATGAGTGAAAATTCCAGAATTGACGAACCTCAATCGCAAAAGGAAGCTTGAGATAGCTACAGCAATCGCCGATTTCGACACAAGTAGGGTTTTCGCAAGCTTTGGCGACCGCGATGCGTCTTCCTTCGGCCATCGTTTTCTTGGCGTTGATGTAAACAGGATACATCACAATCCATTTTTTGATGTTGGGCAACTCTGTAGCGGCCATGCTTTGCAAAATCGAACGGTTTATTGCTTCTGCGATTCACAAAATGAGAAGAAGGAAGAGTGAAGAATCGAAGTGCTTCTTCTGCGATTCCCAAATCAGAAGAAGGAAGAACTAAAGAGAAACTAGGATACACCAAATTAGGTCTTTTTTTCAATTAATAAAACAATTTATGAAAATTATGATATTTTTTATTTAAAAATATTTTTTGAATTTGTTAAAATATAAATTTATTTATTAAATTATTATAACTAATTTAATATATCAATTTGATAAGAAAGTTAATTTATTTAATTTTTGTTAAGATATTGATATGTTAAACAAAGATTTTATTAATTTAAGTTTTATTTTTTTTCAATTAAAATAACTTAATCTAAAATTATTAATATTATTCTATTATATATATATATATATATATATATATATATATATATATATATTAAAAAAAATTTATTTATTTTTATATATTTAAAAATATATATTTCTTATAATTTTATTTAATTTTTAAAAT
>Ga0099824_1003836_pt1 | contig 21839 bp, 10 predicted proteins | sample SiratrowhiteBW_FD_76837 | JGI IMG/M metagenome (GOLD analysis project Ga0099824, IMG submission 76837) | Root nodule microbial communities of legume samples collected from California, USA - Siratro white BW | ecosystem: Host-associated > Plants > Roots > Nodule | place: USA: California... | reverse complement strand
TTAAAAAAAAAATATAAATATATATATATATATATATATATATATATATATATATATATATAAGATTCAAGCTTATTGATATTAATTATGTTAAAATAATTTTAATTCAGACATTGATATTTTGATAAATATTTGTCTAAACTTATCTAGATTTCTAAAAGTTCAGTTCGTTCGAAAGTTAGACAAATTACTATACAGAAGTTACTTTACGTAAATCGCTATCAGAAAAATAAAAATTAATGATGATGATGATATATATATTAAATTTTCGGAATCTCATAATTAACGAGAAGTATATAACTTTGCGACTAAATTTGATCACTAATTTATTATTTGTTAGTATTAAATTAGTTATTATTATACATATAAAAAGAATAGAGAAGAAGAATAAAAATAAGAAATGTATGATAAAATAGATTATATGGTGAAGAAGAAAGAAAAGTGTTATTAGGAGAGAAAAAATACTTAGATACTAATAGTATATAGGTTCTAAGAAAACCCCTAAATATCTCTAACAATATACAATGAGATTCTTCATTTTGGTATTACATATCTTATATTCCTATTTTATTCTTAGTTATATTTTAAAATTATAAAAATTATAACATCAGTAACAATATATAAATGAATTCTTCATCCAATATTTCTATTTTACTTTTAATTATATTTTAAAATTTTAAAAAATAAAAAAAAATTATTGAATATTAAAATTATTTATTTTAACTAGTTCACTTAATCAAGGATGAAATCATAATACGACATGACAATTTCAAGTAAAATAGAAATTGTACTCGTGACATACAATTTTATTTAAATAATTAAATAAAACATGTTTAGCCGGATTTTATGTCCTTATTTCATTGTCACGATTTCTTCTTAGCTTACTACTTCTCTTATTTACATCCTTTATTCATACGCACATAACATAAGTTTTTAATTTTAAGTAAAAAAAGTTTAAAGAATTTATGAAAAAAATTATTGAGAAGAAATTTAAATAAATATTGGAAAATTTAATAAGTATGTATTATTTTATTTATTATACGTAGTATTTGATATAAAAATTTAGATATAAAAAATGTAGAATTTGAAAAAAGAAAAGACATGAATATTGAAACGGGAAAACAAAATGAGAAATATTATTAATAAAATTGTTACATAACAATATTATCGTCTATAAGGACAATGTCCTCTATCATTCGTTACGATAATAACTATATTTTCTTGACTTATTTAGAATCAGCTCATATATTTTATTATTTATTTGGGTTATAGCTGGTTTTCCAAATTTGTTTCGTCTCATGTGGAGGTCGAGTATAAAATTTGGACTCATGTAAAAAGACTAATAATCTTCATTTCGAACTGGATGAGATTGTACCTCATAGGCCTTGTAAATATTTTGTAGGATATAAACAGGGGCAACAAACATGGTTAAGTCTAAATGGCAACATGAACAAACAACTATGATATATGTATAAGGTAGCCTCAGAGTTACAAACTCGCCACAATCACAACACCATTAATTTAATTTGATTGTGAAAGACATAGGTTAGCGGCGAAGTTAGGGAGTGACTATCTCTTTGACATCAAATTCGGAATTTTGTCGGTCATATCTTTGAACATGACACATTGCAAATTGTTGTTCATTCTCTCATAGGAGGACAATAATATCTTCTGGATATATATGGCTTGCTCGTAACACGCAATTTGCCTTTGTGCCTCGTTTAACAAACCAGTCTTTTATTTTTTCGAATGTTGTCTTCACAAGAGCACATATCGGAAGTGACCGTGCACCCCTCATTGTGAAGTTTATACATTCAACCAGATTTGTTGTCATATGACTGAATCTCTTACGCATCAAATGTTTGTGTCCATTTTTCAGCGGTATTTGATCAATCTAGGACACTGCTTGCAGGAATTCTGATTTTATTGCCGACAATTTTGCCATAACAATTGGTTGTTTCATCTTGTAAGTTGTGACAAAAATTTTAAGAAGTTAAAGGACTTAGTTAAACGTAAATTAACATCCATAAAAATTAATAAATAAAAAACATACCAATGTCAATTAGTTATTGCCTTAACTCAACACTTTTGAACTTTTTGTTGAAGTTGGAGGCAATATGTCTTATGCAAAAGATTGAAGAAAGCCCATATCCTTCCCAATCAACATTCAGATATTGCAATGCTGACAAAATGGTTGTGCCTCTGTCTATGATGAAGAACCATATTATTGCTTCCTTTGTTTCTCCTTCGACAATGGCAAACACAAGTGGAATATGTTTTGGTTTCCATCTTAAGCAATTGCCATCAACAAAGTACCATGATATTTGTCGGTGAGGAATGTCTCATCAACTTGCACTATTGGCTTGCAGTAATTGAAACCGTATATTGAACAATGATTTCCAGAAGTGTTTCTTGTAGGGCTTGCAACCATTTAGGAAGATGGTTATATGATTCCTCATAGGCCTCATCCTAGTTGATGTGGGATCTCCAACACACCCCCTCATGTCAAGACTCCTCAACTCGAGCGTGAAACTTATATGTAAAGATGGTCCGATAGCGGGCGGTCTGATAGGTCCAACAATCTTGTTAGGATAGACTCTGATACCATATCAGAAGTGAACTTTAAGCTTAACTCATCTTTACAAAACCGGCTTATAAAGTGAAGGTTGCACCCACTTTATAAATTATTGAAAGACATAATTTCTAGTTGATGTGGAATCCCCAAAAGAATAGTAGATAAGCAAGTGTGATATGCTTCAATTTTCTTTATTTCCCATTGTTATCGATATTTTCTGAAAGAGACCCTTTGTCGAGCCCTCAGTTATGTGTAGATGATGTGGGAACATTGAATATCAAATTGTGATGTTTGTCATCTTCACTTAAATCATCACAAAAATCGTCACATCTATCACGGATAATAGGCTCATCTTCAATATAGCTAGAACTTCCTCCAACACCCGATGAAGCCATTAGGAATTGCTGAAGACTTTCGGAAAGGAAGAGGCCAATGAAAAATTTTATGTCAATATGAAGTTTACGATTATGTTGTTCTTGAATTCCAATGCTCTACATCATGGTTATTCCTCTTGGTGTGTCAACAAAATTTTTACAAATTATATTTTTATTCAATTGATTGAAAGTTTTGTATTTATTTCCACATGCAAGGCACATGAACAGATACTCTATACATGCATAGTGCTACGAATTCAATCTTTGAAGATAATAGTTTCAATAATTGACAGAAGGTACCTTGAATGCATAGTAGTGTATTGATTCTCATTGATAAGAATATATTCGTTCACGCATGCACAATGCATAGTCATGAACCCTCTAACCCTAGTTAAGAAATCGTCATTGCCATAAGCGTTTTGCAAATCAAAGAAATCGTCACAGCCTTCGACAATTTAGTTGAATATAATTTCTTAAAACTGAGTTATATAGAAATCGTGCTTAGCTGGTTCTTTGCATAACTGACTTATATTGCATGTTATTTGCATAACTAACCTAAAGATGGTGAAGTATTGAAATAGAAGTTGTGAAAATTAAAAGTCTTTTGTTTGGCTAAATATTAAATTTATCATCACAGTGAAACATCATAAGATATTTCAAAAAATAATATTTTTTTAAAACACAATTCAACTCTTATTTTTATATTTTTTTTCTTATTTTTCACATAAATGCTGGGACAAATATGATTTGTACAACTAATTGACTCATTTTGGATATATTATCAAGACTAAGTGTAGGCAAAATTGTGAATAAGTAATATAGGTGAAAAGATATTAAGATAACTTTCGAAGAAACTCACTAATAAGATGAAAAATTGTAGATACAAACTACTTTTTACAAGGTAAAACAAGTCACACTAGGGAAAGTTAGAGTGATGAAAAGACTTGGTTTGAAATATCCATTCATTTAGAAATAAATCAAATGTGTGGATCCTTTTTATGCAAAACTAAATTTTGCAATCACAAAATAGGTTATTCTGAATTTTTAAGACACCTAATTATAAGAAAACCCAATAGCTAAGACGAGTGAAAACAAAAGGCAAGCAAATATTGATACTATGCATTCTACTTAGTCTTTTAGCAAGGTATTTAACTATACAACATAGGTTTGAACAAGGTCAAGTTTTGAGGAGTCACAGAAAATGCTATTACAAATTTTGGGACAAAGTATATCATATATAGTTGTTTATGGTGTTGGACAACAAATTCAAAGAATATAAGGAGGTGTTAAAGCAATGCCAATGTACACAATACGATATGTTAGATCCATCTATATTAGTCAATCTTTGTTTTCAAAAGTGTATTTGTCTTTAGAAGTTGTGGAATTTTGTATTTTTTTAAATTTTTTATGTATATATGTTGTGTTGTGTGGTATTAACTCTTATGTAAATGGGTTAGTATACCCAATTTTTATATATAATATTTTATTATAAATAAAAGGCCATTATATATATATATATATATATATATATATATAAAAGATCAAATTGTTATAGGAGACTTTTAGTATAATAAAACTTTATAGTTTTATAATAAAAACTAATATTTAACATTTATAGGAATATTTTTGGTTATATTTTCCTATAAAGCATTCTGGACATAGGTTCGAGAGTTCGACGATGGTGGACGGCCTAAGATAGCGGCCTATAGTGTTTGGCTAAGGAAGTTGACTATTTAGAGATAGTCTTCGTTTATTAATTTGAAATTTTTTTAATATTATATGTGGGGAATTATCTTTATACAAGTAATATGTGAAGATTTAGTACTAAATAGCACAAGTGATTTGATTTGAGAAAAGAATATATAATATAACTTATTATAATAAGGTTGAAACATTTTAAAGTATTTTCATCAATGACATTAAAAAAAAATTATATTAAATAACTTAGTATAGTAATTAAAAAAGTAAAATTTATGTTAAAAATACCACTCTACTATTTTTACTTATGAATAAATTTATATAAATATTGTTAGAAACATATCCTCAATCAATTAAATAAATGTGAGTTATTCTCAATATTTATGATTTTCAGATATGAAAATTTTTCCTTGTAAATGTTTTGTAACACTCATATACAGTAATGCTTTAACTGAACATTTATTTTAAATATAAGATAAATTATTAATGTTACAAATTTATTAATTAAAAAATAATTCTTTTTATGTTTTACATCAATTAAATTAATTACAAATTTTTCATTTATTTTATTTTTTTAATCTAAACAATCTTATTTTTCACTTTTATTATTTTCATTTTTCTAAATCTGTCAAATCCAATCTAAATAAAAATTAAATGTATTTTTAATTTAATTATTTTAACCAATAATTAATCTTTAACCGTACTATTTTTTTTAGTGAAAGGTCAAAATGAATAATAACTCTTTTAAAATTATTATTAAAGCTTGATATTATATATAGATACGAAAAAAATTATCTTATATATATATATATATATATATATATATATATAATAACTTTGACACATACATCTAAATATATTGTCAATTAAAACATTAGTTAAGGATTTTATTGTATGCAAGGGAGTGGAGACCCGGATTTCAATTGTTTGAATCCATTAATTAGAGTTATTTGAGTGGAGGAAATGACATGGTGGGTGCTGATTTTGGCCCACTGCCATGAGCCCAAAGTTGATAATTTTGAGTGCAAATATCATTTAGTCCTAAATATAAAAAGATTTATCATTCATTTGTTTTTAACTGAAATGAATGTTGTTTAACCATAACAGATTATGTAGCAAAACTTAATTAATTATATAATCCCAAAATCTGATATCTTCATCAATGTTTAGTGCGTAAAGACATTGAAAATAAATTGTAATTTTCACATAATTTTTTTTTTCCTCACATCAATCTATTTTACTATAAACTTTTATATAAATTTTTATTCAAATTCACTCATTTTTCCTGAATTCAAAGAACTTCACTCCGGACTTTCTTTTCTCTCTTTCTTGTTTTTTTTTTTTTTACATCCACACCTAATCCAAACATAACATAAAACTAAATGATTATCACCTACAAATATCTTAACAAATAATATAGATATAATTTATAATCTTATATAATTTATTAATAATTTTAAGAATAGTAACTACAAAATAAAAATAACCTTTTACATTTTATTGAAAATTATATTTTTTTAATAATTTGTACAAGATGAAAATTGAATTAGAAGTTATAGAAAATCGTATATAAGTTTAATGAAGAAATGTTTTATCCTTTATTATTCTATTATTAGACAAGGGACAGAAACCTTTAGAACTTAGAAAGGGACTTGTGGTGAGTTTGTATGAGAGATTAATAAACGAACCTTACTTCATATTTTGTCGTTGGATGAGTTGTGCATGAGATGTGGTCGGTCACGGGCATAGATTCAACACTTTCATTATTCATTTGCACAAAATCCATGCATGCATGGACCCTCATTCAATCTTGTAAGGATCAACGTGCATTATATGGAAAACCAAATGTACCTACCCGACTATAAATAAGCTCAGGATTATCTGGATCCGCTTCGGGTTGGGTTATCTGGATCCGCTTCGGGTTGACTTCACTGCTGAGTCACTAGTGCACCATTATATTGGATAAGATTAATTCGTGATTCCAAGCGGCTCGGAATTGTGATGGATAATATACTTTCCTATATTTTTATTCATATTATTTTTAAAATATCTTTTGAAATTTTATTTACTTAAGGTTAGAAAGTCTTTTGCAGGTGACTCTCCATTCGATTTTAAATAATGAACTCAGTCGCTGACTCTTTTAATAAAGACGTCTTTATCTCGGTCAGATAAGAATATCAAGTAACCATTTGTATTTGTTTTTTCTTTTCATATTTTGTATATTACAATCATATTACAATCAAAATTACTTAAAATAACTTTTATTCTTAAATATAAAACTCCAAATATAAATATAAATACAAATAATTTAGTTATAGTTAGTCTTTTCTTCCAATCCTAGTCTTCTTCTTCCAATCCCTTCAATGATTGTCTTCCAAATAGGGTTAGTAGCACTCAAATGTAACTACACTTTATGAATAAGAAAAAAAAACTATAAATACAAATTAATTTAACAGGAATAAAAAAACAAAAGTTCATGAAATTTGGTCGGTGTTGTCGCTTTATGTTTTGGACATTAGTGTTGTCCCTCTTTGATGAGCCATTTTTGTGCTTCCGTGTTCAACGAGGAGTAGACAACTGAACTTCTACACAACTAGCAGAATCCAACAGAACATTAATTGATCCATGGCTACATCCATTTTAGTGCATTGTAGCAAAATGAAAAATAAAAGCCAACACTATCATGTAACAGATGCAAGAAAACCTGGAGACACTTAATAAGGTAATAATATTTTCAAATTATTTTATATTTTAAAATAAAATTGTCATATTATTGATGTTGAGTGAGTGTTTAGTAAGAAAAGGTGTTTATATATCATCATCCAACAATAATATTCGTTTCCTAGTTTACACAAATTACTCCATGTAGATTCCCCACCATGGGTGCAATAAATCTACTAGACATTATCACATTTAAAGTTCACTTTGTTACAAATAAAACTCTCCTTTTTAAGAGATGAGGTTTCTTAAAAATTTTGATCGATGAAGTTGCATGAAAAGGATATGAGTGTGACGTTAAAGCCACTTGCTAATGGAAATAGATGTGGAGATATTAACTTACCTTGCATCAAATCAAAGTCATGGGTGCTTGTTTAATAAATAAATTAGGATAAAGTTTCCTCAAAAGATTTTAGTTTAAAAGCCAGACCTGAAACTATTCAAAATAAATAAGTATATCTTCTAGCTTTAGCTATTTATTAGAGATTCTACATCAATATTTATCATCAATAAGTTCAAATTATGATATATACATAAGAGCTAATCTTTCGCTTATAAATCAATATTTATCATCAATAAGTTCAAATTATAATATATACATAAGAACTAATCTTTAGCTTATAAATCAGTTTATCAAATATGAGTTAAGTTTAAATTATTCAAGTTCTTTCAGATTATTATGTCATTATTATTGAGCTTATATTACACTATTTATAAATATCTAATTTTACATTCGAGATATTATAATATATAAGTAAGAATGAGTTAAACTAGAAATAAAGAAAGTGTGTTACAGATATTATATAAACTAAGAACGAATAGGGTATAATCTCATACTATAATATATATAAGTATTTTGAGTTACAAATATTTACCTTACAAACCAATTTTTAAAGATAAATTAAAATTAAACTCACTTACTATTACTCTTTAGTCTTTCTTAAATAAATGTAAACATTATAATGATAATATCATTTTTATTATCAATGTGTATTTAATTTCTATGTGTGATATATAGGAAATAAGGTAGAGTTGGTAAAATAGGTCAGTCCCACCCACCATTGGCTTGCCAAAAAGCAAGTTGCAAATTGTGACCCGCCCTTACAAAGGACTGACTATTTGTTTTTATTTTATTTTCTTTTAAAATTGTTTTTTCTTAATTTTTGTTATAATGTACATTTTTTAAAAGTACATTTGATCATATAAATATTTTTTTAAAGTTTTGATTGATTAATTAATATTTCTAGTGGAATAAATTAAATAGTTATTATCTTTACATGTTAAATTACTCTATTATAATTAGTAATTGAAATATAATTTGTAAGTGTTGACGATTTAAATTATAATATTGTTATTTCATCTTCAAATAATATAATACAAAACGTTAATTTTTTAAAATTATTTTAATTTTAATTTTTAATCCTAAAAGAAAAGCATGTTGGTTGGTCAGCCAGTCTTATCCCATAAAATTAGTGGGTTAGACAAAGTGAATCAAAATAGATTGACGAATTAAAAACAGGTACTCAATTTATCAAATTTTGATGGATTGACATATTGAGATACGAGTACTCCTAAATTAAGGTGTTATACATCAAATATTTAATTGAATTATTCCATTTATGAATATTTATTGAATTCATCCATTTACATAATATAATAATAATAATAATAATAATACAATAAATATCATCTAAAGTTATAATAATATTTTAAATAATAAATTTGTATTGTAGAAATAATAAATGAAAAGACTTTCGTGACCAAATAATTATATAATAGTGTACCACAAGAAATATATTTTTTTATGGTAATTTTACAATAGAATACTTTACATTGTAAATAATTTATTTTTACTTATATATATTACATTGGAGTTGGAGACATAATGTAAAACAAAAATACATTAAATTCATTAGGCATATTAATAAATCATAGTAAATTGTATACTATAATTTTTTATTAATATATTCCATCAACCAATGCATAATTTAAAAAGTATTTGCTGAATTGAAAAAAAATTAAAGAAATATAAATTATATTAAAATCGGAGACGTAAAAATAAAAGTAGAAAATAAAGTATATATTTTAAATAGATTAAATTCATTAGACCTATGTATTACATGTACGCCACCCGTCCATTTTGTCCTATGGTCAAAGATTCATAATAATAACTAAAGAATATAATAGTATTATATATTATATATTTCATTTAATTATTATGAAAAGTTTTTAATAGATACATATTATATTTAATATTAATTATATTTCTCATCTATACTTTTCTTTATTCACTAATAACATGTCATTATAGAAAGTAACATACAATGTTTTATTGATATGGTAAAATGAAATATTGTCATCCAAACCTTCATGTATTACACGCAAAACTGTTTATACAAATATTCTTTGTTTAACAACTCTATAGGTTTTTAGCAACAAATATGAGTTGTTAACAAATATCAATTACGTAAGTGAGTATAGCTCAGTTACAAGATGACTTTTCAAGTGAGGAATGATATTTTGATACCTATAAAATAAATTATATTTATTATACAACTCAAAATATTAATACTTTAATTAAATTTGTTTTATTTTTTAATTTTAAATATCAATATATATTATTATATTATTAAAATAATTATAAGTGAATATTATTATAAAAAAATTAAAATTACCGACGAGATAAATTTATCAAAAACATTCAAAATCTATCGTATTTATTGACAAATTTTTTACCGAAATAAAATTCATCAGTAAATTGGTTGTATGTAAATTTACCGACAGATTTTTTGAATCTGTCGATAATTATACTCAAATTTATCCGTCGGTATATCCGTTGATAAATCGACAAATATTAATTTTGTTATAAAAATTAATATTCGTAATTAACGAAGGATTAAATCCGTCAATAAATATGTTAGTAATGATATTTTACCAACGGATAAAATTCTGTTGATAAGGTTCTGTCGATAATTTAACTTTTTCTTGTAGTGTATGTAGGTAGGTGTTAAAGTAAATTTTTTCTTTAAAAAGTAAAGAGTGTAATAATTTAGATAACATTGGATAACTTATGCTTTGTGTAGATTGAGTAATGAATTTGAGGGAGAGAAAAATGATGAATTTGAAGGAAAAGAGAATGAAAAATGAAATTGTTTGGATTAACGGAAAAAAGAGTGAAAAATGAAGAAAAATTTTATGAGTAATATGATAAATGCGTTTAATAATTTCTTTTAGTTAATGAAATTGTAAAATTTTACTCTTATGGTTAAAGTAATTTAAAATGAAAGATGATTACTTATTTATACATGAAATTCGTATGTAATTAAAATATTACTCCAGCATGAACTTAATTGAAAAAAAAAATACAAATTATATGACATTGTAGATGTATGCAAAATCGTTAAAAATGAATTTTGATAAAATTCAATGGAGTTGGAATATAAATAATTGTAAAATATTTAAGTGAAGTTGTAAATTTTGTAAAATTTAATAAAATAAACAAAAATTAGTCTAAAAATTAAACACTTAATTAATATTAAACATAGAACTATACAATATAACATGATGGGAAAAGCGAGTTAATTACAATAATTAGACGAAAAAAAAGTATATGATGACAACTATCATTCGAAAGAGTTTTGAAAGTCATCAAATTTTTGTTGGAACTGGTTAATTCTTTGATGAAACCTCTCGAAACTTCTATCCACATTGATGTTCTTTACTCCTTGTTGGAACTCTTGAGTACCACCCCAAATTTGTGAAAGTATTTGAGCATCATGAGAGACTGGGGGTTGAGGTGCAATGTCTTTAACATGGTCGTCAGGTGTTAGTGGGTCTTGGTCATCTTGTTCATAATCCTAGTTCACTCTACCATGTTATCAAACACTGTTGACTTGAACGATATTTAACTTGTTCAAGGTTTTTCAATCGAATAGTGTGACCAACCTAGTTTCATAGATGTACCAATGAATAAGCCCACACTGTAGTGTGTCATGATTCGTGTAATTAGAATTTTGTATGTAAAAGACATGTTATTGTCCCCGCATATTTGATCATGTGTGACATGATGTAATGAGACCAATTAATAAATATATTATTTTTCATGACCCATAACATAAAAGTGTCTTCACGTAATAATTAAGCAAAATTGTTGGCCTGTGAACTAAAAGTGTGCATGAATATGTAATGTAGTGGTATGTCAAATATTCAAACTACTTACATTCCTGGCATTTCAGCCATGCATATTTGGTCTGATCATGGAACTCAATGTCATATCATGATCGTAGTTGAGCTCCTTAGGGATATTTGAAGATGATAATTTTTTACCTTGGTACTTCAAATTAGCCAAACACAATCAATCTAAATGTGTGATTTTAATCTTCTTCTTATTAACCTCGGTAGGTTTTCAAGTTCTGTGATCTTCAGGTTGGAATAAAACACTTTAATCTAATACTTGAAGTACAAAGCTTTTAGCATGAGAAATTGTTCCAAACCTTAAAAGCCTAAATGATGGTGAAAGTAAAGCCCTGATTGGTAAAGAATGAGAAATTCATGATCTCAGGTGTCGGAACTATCCTAGTGTAAAACTCCTTTCCATACTCAATCATCTGATCACACTTGATGAAAAAACGTATTCAATTTAAGGCGTCCTCAATACTTGGGAGCTTTCTAGGATGTCTCAATTGTTTGTTTCTGAGTACTGGAATGTTGAGTTACGACGCATCCGACTAACCTATTCAATGAGGAGTTTATTTTGTCGTTCAATTGTTAGGACTTGTCTTTTAAATGCCATAGCAACTAATTTGGATATTCTTGACATGCCTTTCAACAAAAGGAAGACAATTTTTCTATGAAGGCATTTTTTGTCCCAATTGCATCAACAAATACATTCAGCTTGGTTGTTAGCTTGTCAAATTGTGCGTCCATGACATCAATCATTGAGGCTTTTCTTTTTGAACCCTACGATGATGATGTACCACCAGATGATGCAGAAGGTATAAATTGAGTTGGACCTAAACTATATGAATCCATTTGTGGTGGTGATGGAGGAGCGTGCTCAGGTGTAACGTCACATGCATGTTCCTCTAGGAATGTATTCCATGTCATTCTTATGGTCCCTGCAAAACTTTGTCTGTGTCACTCTTATCGTGCCACATCCACCACATGATAGAAGTTGTAGGTCCATCTTCACGATTCATTTGGTGAACTCATAGATACTTGCGGATGACTCTGGTATAACACTCTTTCCTCGATTCATGTTGTACCTATTACAAACACAACTCATACAATAATGATTAGACAAGAGATATATAATCAATTAAACAAATATTTAGTTGTGAAATGAAGATACAAGCAACCGAACTTCTCATTCAAAATACAAATTATTACATAATCTTAATTATTTTCATAATATCTCCACATTTCATTAGCTATAGTGTCTCTAATGTGTGAGCCTAGCCTATAATCATCCTCACGAACTTGGAAGAACGAAGTATGTATGTCTCGTTCCATTAACTCACGATCAACTTCATCAACTAATAACTTATTATTGTCCACTTTGTGAAGAAAGTTTTAAAGAATACAACATGTTGAAACTATATTTGTCAACGTCTCAAATGGGTAATAGGGTTCGATTCCACTAGCTATAATTGGAAATCCTTTTTTCAACACACCAAATGTTCTTTCAATTACATTTCTAAGTGACGAATGATAATGATTAAACAACTCTTGCGGATTTTGTGAACCTCTTTGGGAGTACTATTTCAAATGGTATCTAACGTCAGGATACAATGTTATTACATGTGGTTTTAACATAAAGTTGATATTCCCAATATTTTCCTACAATGATTGCATTTATACTATAATTAGCAATAAGTATAAGTCACCACTTGACATAAAGTACACGAAAAAAATTTCAACTAACTTTTAAATTTATCAACATTTATAACCATATACAATAAAGAATGAAGTTCTTACTAGGAAAAAGCACCAAAATTGATTATAACAACTAGGTCAACAATAAGGTCAAAATGAAATCAAGGATATCACTTTCCTCTAAGCAAGTACCTATAATAGATTACATACTTATGTGTAAATGTATGGATTCAGTCACTAGTCACTGAAAGTCAACTCAAAACACTACAAAAACAAACAACTGACATGTATAATTGATTAGAAAGGAGTTTTATTTTGTTTTTTTTAGTTATTTTTGTAATGTTTTAGGTTTGCTTGGAGTGTTATCTATGCGACAAGGGAGAAAGACACTTCACCACACCTGTAAGGACCACACTAACAAGGAGGTCAAAGTTCAAAAAAAACCCCAATACATCACCTACAACACAACACACATAACACATATGCTTAACTAACTCAAAGCATACACATCACATAATTGGAAAAGTCAAACACACCACACACACATTATCGATAAGGTACTATAATCATTTATGCTTCACAATGAAGTACAACATGGTTGGTTATGATCTTTATATAATCGATTATGGTATATGCAAAACCAATTCTCAAAGCCTTGTCTCTGTAACCCCAATTCGACGACAAAAGTAATATTATTTTAACACTACTATTCACTGCCTATATTTAACATTGATATATTCATTTGACACTGATATATATTATTATTTTATTAAAATACAATATTTTATTAATAAATACAAGTGTGAAATGGGAGTAAATTTGCTACGGTGGTGTCAAAATACATTTATCCCTTCCACAATGACGCTTCTCAACAAACCACCACCAAACCACCTCGACGAACACCACCGGTAATCACGACAGTCAACACAACACCATGATACCACCTCCACCAACCTCCCTTTCTCCACCAGGATCAAACTTCTTCAACACAACACAATAAACTTCCAACACCACCCTACACTTCACACGTATGAACAACTCACACACCAAAGCATCCAAGAACGAAGAAGAAAGTGTGAATCCAACACACAACTACTCATACTTATTTAATGGAATTTTCAAAGCCTAACCACCTCAGCTACCATGCTGAAGAAATCTTTACAACATTGTGAATCTCTACTATGTTGCCATGCATAGTGAAAGTCACATTGGCATGTACCTTTAAAAGCAAGGTTATTTTTATCTTTGTAACGAGATGTAACTAGCTTTCTCTTTATTTCATCTCACGAGAGGTAGGATGTGGAAAACGTAGATCAACTCTCTTCCACACTTTCATTTCCATTCATAGCTACTAATCGAAACACAAAGTTCTCTTACAAATCTATTTGCGTGAACCGTACTTATGTGAACAAACATAGTATTAATGAGATAAAATATTGGAGTAGAGTTATAAAGATTTCTTTGGGTGATTTAGTATATATACTCTTCAAAATAGGCTAGTTGTGTTCTTCTTACATTCACACATCCATTGTTACTAATTTTAAATACATGCACAGTACAAAACGACAAACACGAGCTTCCACAACACAATTTTTATTTTGAAAAATACTCTAAACCAAGTCAGTGCCCACACGGCTTATTCACCACACTCATTTGAACAACGTAAAAAAAGCAAAGCAACCTACGAACACAACCAAACAAATAAACGTCGTACCAAGATATAGTAACAAAAAAACAGGATATAGCTAGTTACAAAGCTCACGTGCTATGCCAACCCTACTATTAACTGTGTCGAACAGAATCCTAAGGTTCTGTTGCTGGTAGTTGGCGATGACGTTGAGCACCGAGTTCACGTTGTTGGGCGCCGCTGCCATGGCCAGGCACGCCACCGCGCCGTAGGTGCTATGTATGAGGGTGTTCTCGTAGGGCAGAGTGAGGTCCAATCCCGTGAACCGAAACTTGATCAACGGTGCCAGAGTCTCGTAGGTCTTCACAAAACACGTGTCGAATGACCCTATGCTAACGAACGGTCCCTTCACCTGGTTTCTGAACTCGTCCCTGATCGCGTTGTAAACCGGTTGCACGAATCGGGTTATGACCGTACCCGAATCTATGATGGTTCCGGATCCTCTGTTCGGGTCAAATGCAAGATACTCGGTGGGTAACGGGACCTGAACCCGGCCCACTGTCACTCCCGTTAGGTTCACGTAGTAGAGTGATGGCCGGCGCGGGTTTCGGAGAAGTGGGGTGGAGCGGATCCGCCTGGGCTGGCCCGTGGGCCCGAGTTTGAGGGACCCGGAAAAGTAAAATGATTTGAAACTGGGGAGACAGTAGGAGAAGACGCCGGAGTAGCGTGACCAAGATTGGGTAAGTAGGGACAAGGGCCCGCGGCCCAAGCCCAACAGGCCTTGGGACGGGATTGAGCCTCCGGAGACGGAGTTGACGCACCCGAAAGCGTAACTCGGAAGAGTGTCCACGGCCAACCTGAGGGAGTCTTGCACGAGCGTGGCGGAGAATGTGGCACCTGCGTTACGGCAAAAATGTGTAAGGAAAAGGTAGAAACATTTTTCAACTTGCGCAGGAAGAAAAGAAAATTCAAACAACTAACTAATTAGTAATACTCATTTCCAACTTCTCAAAATCCTAGATTTCAAATTTCTGATCATTATTTATTACCTAAGGAAGCTTGAAACATTGTAGAAAAGAAAATTAAGCTAAACAATGTTGAAAATATTACAAGTTATACAAATGTAGGTGTTCAATGTTGAAAACATTCATATACCTGCATAGGATTGGTTGAAGATGCAAGCATTGGAACCGGTGTTGGAGCAAGGGAGGGAGCCACGAGCCTGGGCGCAACGCGGGGAGTAGCAAGCCAAGGCGCCGCCATAAGAGGTGGAGGCTTGCGGCGAGTAGGTGGTGGAGGAAGAGCAACCGGTGCAGTCGGAACACGGGACCCAAGCCTCGTCGGTGCTTGTATCGAGGACCATAAAAAAGAGTTGACCCGGCGTGCCAAGTTTGACTCGAACCACATAGTTTCCAATGTTGAAGGCCTGGCCGGAAGCGATTGGGGCTGAGGAAACGCGCTTTTTCCTCAGCGACGCGTCGAGGCCAAACAAGTATTCGACCCTGAGAGGGTCCTTGGAGGCCATGTCGATGATGGTGGTGTCCCATGAGTCGGAGAGATTCTTGAAAGGGGAGCAGCTGCCGTAGATGGGAATGACAATGATGCCTGAGTCGTCACTTTGAGAAGCGCATGGATCGGTGGCGATGGCGACGGTGGAGAAGTATAGTAGTAGTGTTGCAGTGAAAAGAATTAGGGTGGTGGTGATGGTGTTAACACCCATAATTGGTGTGTGTTGATGGAGGAGGAAAAGAAGGTAGTGGTAATAGTTTAGTTTTAGGTGGTAGTGTGCATGCATGGACGCGCCACTCCTTTAATACATGCACAAGACCAAATTACTGCACGAACTATTCGTTGTTCAGAATGAAAAAAAAAAATGTTACTTTCACAAATTGTTTTTACGACATCTTATTTGACATTGTTTCATGTTTCTCTTTTCATTATTTTTTCTACACTCCATCTATTTTTGAGTGGCATATAATTGAGTGTTCAATTTTTTACTATAAGAGTGAAAAGAAAAGATAAAGAAAATAGAAAAGGAGAAAGAAACTAATATATGGTTAACGTTCCTCTTAAAAGAAGTAGAAATAAATAACTCTATTCTATATTATTAGGTTTCTTTATTTGAATATAAGAACATTTCAATAAAGTATTATTTTTTAAATAATAATTTTATTATTAGTTACCAATTATTTTATTCATTTGATTTAATTAAAATGACTACGGAAGATAAAGAAGGGGAAATATAATTTTATTCTTTAGTTTATTTAGATGATTCGAGTCCAAATAAGGTGAGCATAGCATTTGTTAAATGGGTGATGATACATAAACAACTCGCTTTCCACACCTATCCAAAAATATTAGTTTTTTTATTAGGTATTAAAAAGTGTAAAACAATTGAATGGTGTACATGTAAATTTTTTCTTGTTTATATAAACTACTAACAATATCAAACAAGAAAAGAAAAACACTTCTTAAATTCATATGAAAAAAATTTAAATAAATTTATCTAAACATCTAAGGATGTAATGGAATTAGCTTTCATAATGAATTGGCTATCACTAAGACAACATTAAGGGGTTAAAATAAATAATTACTACAAATTTACTTTGCGTTGACTGAAGGGACACAAAAGTGAACATAAAAAATTTATGATATAATAAATAATTAAACTTTAGTATCAGTCTTGTCAATGTGAATAATAATTTAAAAATAATAATTTCAATAAAATACAAAAAGTAGATTTAAATTAATAAAGAAATTATTTTTTTTTATATTAATATCAATTAAGTCAAAGCTTTAATTAATGATGTTTTAGCGTCGACTTAATTTAAATAAAATTCAAAAAAGTAGTGAGTGGTCTAAGTGAAGAAAAATAATTATTTTTTAGACGGTCCTTATAACACAAATTAGAAAAACCAAATAACCATGTCAGAGAAAATAAAAACACTATGTACATTAAATGTGTATAAGAATTTTAGAGATGTGAGACTCCTATGTAGTCATGTAAGATATTTCCATGTACTAGTCGTTGTTATCTTTCACCAGTCATACCGTTACATATAATGACTAATATTAAATCTATTATATTCAATAAGTAAAGTAAGTGAATAATCACCTCATATATTAATTGTGGCGGCACATACTTTATTCTCCAGGTAATTAGCGTTTAAAATTAAAAAAAAAACATGTTCTTGATGATAATTCGATATGAAATAAATTATTCAATATAATTTCTACGTGTTTATCAATTGATTAGATTTCATGATTAATATAATTTTAAAGTAATTATTATAACTTTTTTGATTGTGATTCAAAGTACATATTTTTTACCTATAAAGTATTTACTCTAAATTAAATGAATATATAATTATTTCGATATTTTTTTTATTAAAACATACATAGCAGGTTTCAGACGTGTGAAAAATTGAAGGCTTAATTATACTTTAATCTCATTATTTAGTTATTTTATTCAATTTGGTCCTACGTTAATTAACAGAAATTAATTCAATTTCTTTAATTTTTAAAACAACATAATATGTAACTACTTCTCATCTGAATTCCAATAAAATCATTAATAAATAAGTATTGATAATATTAATTTATACATGATAGTCTATACACAGTAACAATTGCAAAATGAATGACTTCAAATTAGGGCATTTAATTAAACCTTTTATTGAATAAAATAAATTAGTAATATGAAAAAAATAACTAAGCAAAAGTGAATTCCTCCTCAATTTTTTTTATTGGTGCAAACACGACATCATAAATAAACGTACCATGGCGAAGTTAAATTTATCTCCTGTTTGATATTCTGCTGAACTTGCAAATAACATATTTGATTAGGATGTTTGCAAAACAAAATAAATGTGATGCAAACGGCGTATTGATGATTGGGGGGTGTAGCTAGACAAATTCCGGTTTCAGACAGTTTTTGGATTTTAGTAGTGATTGAAGCAAAGTAGGTATTTGGAAGTGGTAATGGAAGAAACTTTACAGTGTAGGTATCATGGCTGAAATAAAGTGAATGGTTGAGAATTAGACAAAGGTGAAAACCTATGGAACTCAGAACATGGTCATTTTGTGGGGGAGATTGATAATGAATATTTAGTTCTAAGATGTAGGCATCATGAGATGTGGTCGGTCACGGGCATGGATTCAAGACTTCCATTGATATATTTGCTTAAAATCCATATATGTATGGACCCCTCATTCAATCAACATGCATTCTAGTGTAGAAGAGAAGAAAATGATCATTCTAGAGTATATTTATAAGCAATTAAACCTCCATCAACAAACTAAAATAAAATAAAATAAAAGGAATTCAATATTTCACTATCCGATTCCGGTTTCAAAATTAGTACTCGTCATTGAATACTGAACTACTAAATCTACAAATGCGTGTATCTCAGACAAATCGATTTCTCCAAATAGAAATGTTTTTGGTTTACATTCTGTGTTAACTCTTACATGTTCTAATTCACTTTCTCTATCAAAATATAAACACAAATTTCTATTTCAACGGTCTATTTTAAGTTTTAAGTGTAAACTGTTTGAAGGAACAAAAAGAACGTGTGATGTATTAATTGATGCATGATTGTACAATGTATATTATTTTACATCACAACCGGAACCATCCGCATCACTGCAGTCACAATATCAACCGTTATTTAGAATAATATATAATTGTAATACATTTTTTTTAAATTTGGTCACATAAAACCAAATAAAAGAATGTGCTATAACTACAAAGAAAAAAAGAATTACTTACATGAAAAAGATACTAAATTAAAAAATATTACATAAATTATATTGTTTTAGAAATTGGTGTTATGTTATCCCATTTTAACGGGGTATTTTGTTGCTTCCGCATACAATGAAGCGTAGACAAAGCCGAAGTTACTAGCTAGGAATCCAAGGGAGTGTTCTTTTCCCACTTTCCACAAATTTCTCTTCATATTCCCCACGAGGGCTGCCCTAAATTTACAGGACAATGTCCTCGTGCCTTTTTTTCTTTTTTATTTCTTGGAAGATATAAGATTGACTTTAGGTTTTATGTTTTTGGAAGAGAGGAAGAAAGAAGTGACTAGATCGAAAGCTAACAAAAGCTAACATATTAACAACTATGGTTAAAAAGGAATCATGGGCTTTCATACTACAAGCTAGGATAAGAAATCTCTTTTCAAATATACTAAATATTATCGTAATAACATTTGTCAGTGAATAATAACAATGATTAAACAATAATAGTTAGTCTTGTGGGTCACTTTGTGAATATTCTTTAAAGTGGTATTTGATTTTGTGATATGATGTAATAATTTGACCATTTAAGATGAAACTAGCACCTCAAGTGATATTTCTATACACCCAATGAACCTTTGACTACTAAGTAATTCAATATATGTGATAATTTACCATTGTTAATCTTAAGATGAACTAACGTTTAGGTATAATTAGTGGATCCTTCAAAATCATAAAATATGAAGTTGTTCATTTCCACCCAGTTAAGATATATGTAAAAGAAAACACATTAAAAGCCTAATTGTTGATAGTGGTAGAATTGAATAGGAAAATTTAATGTCTTCAATCATTTGTATTTGATTGAGTTTGGCTCAACTTTGTTAATATTGGGATTTGAGTTATATCGAGTTATATTTTTTGTATGTAACTTAGATTTAAGTGAGTTTATAATATTTGATCATTATGTTTTGTTCCTTAAAATTGTTTTCAAAAGAATTTTTAAGGTTTCAATAAAAGCTAAGAAATTTTAACTTATTAAAATTTATTTTAATAATTTAAAATGCTACTAGTCATGTTGGAATTGCAAGAAATATGTAATTTAACGTGTTATACTTCTTATTTTCTTATAATGAATTTGTGAAAACTTGAAATTAGTTAATATTGAGTAAGCAAATGTAGTCTTCATAAAAAGACAAACCAATATAAATCTTTGACTTTTTTTTCTTTTCGATCTTTATCACTCTTATTTCACTATGTTTTATAACATTACATGTTCATCTTAAGTATAAAGAAAACTTATATAGCATCTCAAAATCTTAACTTATATGTTTTCTTGAATTAATTGGTTTGAATAATACTAAATACATTGTTCTTCATTGAAAAAGTTTACAAAATTTTGATAAGTTCAATACAACATCCCCTCACCCACCCCATTCTTGAACTCAACTTATTTTTTTAATAAATAGAATATTACCTTCAAGTAAATTTTTTCATCATAAGTGATATGCTTTTGAACTTTCCTTCTTAATTGTTGAACTAAAAATTCGTCATCTGATGCAATTATGACATGCAATACATTGTGTAGTATCATTGTGAACCTAGTGACATATTTTATCATGTGAACTACTCTTAACCATTGTATAAATAAAGTAATATCATGATGTTACTCTATATGAACGAGGTACAATATTAATTCACCATGATGATGATCTTTTTGAGTCCTAAAACTCTTAATATTACTTTTCCTACTACACAAAATACTCCAACATATGCAATCCATGTGCAATGAACTTTTGGACAATGAGTAATGCTATTTTCATACATGTACCATATGGCCAGTGCCTAGGCCTACAAGTATGGCCGACAAGTGACCAGGCTGAGGAGTAACCAGGCCGACAAGTGCCTAAGCCTACAAGTATGGCCGACAAGTGACCAGGCCGAGGAGTAACCAGGCCGACAAGTGCCTAGGCCTACAAGTATGGCCGACAGGTAACCAGGCTGACAAGTAGCCAAGACGATAGGCACCAAGCCAATACCAACAAACCAACATCTCCATTCCCTTTGCATTGGGAATAAGCACCTTACATCTGACAAAAGAACAAATCCCAAAGAACGGCGCTCGCATTACCTGACAAAGAGGAGACCGCACGCCTACCTTGCGCAGAAGAGACTACACGTCTTCCCTCTGACATGGTGCAGAACAACAACCTCATGCAAGAGAGACTGCACGTCT
>Ga0099824_1003834_pt1 | contig 21843 bp, 8 predicted proteins | sample SiratrowhiteBW_FD_76837 | JGI IMG/M metagenome (GOLD analysis project Ga0099824, IMG submission 76837) | Root nodule microbial communities of legume samples collected from California, USA - Siratro white BW | ecosystem: Host-associated > Plants > Roots > Nodule | place: USA: California... | reverse complement strand
GCATAATGTGAGGTCTATTACAGATTTTTTTTTTTTTTTAAATCTGTTGCATTGAAGAGAAAAAAAAAACACTTTGAATATTCTCTAAAAAACTTACCAAAAGCATTTTATATCTTCATTGATCTTTTTTAAGATGTCTAGAATTGAGGAAGAGAAATAATATTATCTACTAATAGAGAGTGTGTTTGGCATACGAGTAAAGCCAATTACTTAGTATATCCACTGACATGCATAAAAAATATTTTAACTAGTAATAACATGATAGAATGGTCGTTTTTAATTTCGTAAAAGAAAACTTATCTAACACTGTAATTTCTTTAATAGTTAAATTGATATTAAGTCAAATTTTAATATGTTAAAAGAATAGTTTACAAATTTTAAAGTGATTTCTTTATTAAACTGTGTACTAATAAATGAAAAAAAAATATTACAATTAATAAACTATAGATAGTTGATAATATAAAATAGCATGCTACATGTTTGACAAGATATGAAATCTAAGTATGTAACACACTGCAAGAAGTGTTCCTAAAATACTTTTATTAAATCTCTTTTCTTTGTTCCTAAATATTGGTTAGTTGCTTTTAAAAAGGAATGATATTTTGACAAAAAGATTAAAAATATCCCATTTATTAAAATATAAACTAAAATATCCCGATTTATTAATTGACAAGTTTTTATGTTATTTTTAACAACTTTCTCTGTTTTAAAATTGAGTTTCTAGCATATAGTCACTGAGCCTTTTGATGGAAAATTTCCTTTTCAATGCAAAGAAAAATTGTTATATATTTATCTAAAACATAAAGTCATGTCTTTTTATTTATAGATTCATCTCCCAATTACTTTAGTAACTCTTTTTAATATCAGGTTTCAATTAAAGATAATTTAGGAGAAAATATTTTTGAAATAAAATTGGGAGGTCTAAGATAACTTTTTTATTTATCATATTTTTTATTATTATTATTGGACATTGAAGAAAGTAGTATTAATACTCCACTCAAAGTAAAAATAAAAGCTAGAGTAAATTGTAATAAAATTTCCTAAATTATTCTTAAATTACATTTGCTTTTTTTCTTCATTACATTGGTCTCTTAATAAAGAAGTGCAAATATAATATTTTTAAAACCTAAAAAAATGTGTAATGTAAAATATAGTGACAATGCAATGCCTTCAAAACAAATGATTTGAAAAAACTGGCTGAAATGTCAATGTAATTTAAAGTTAATAATTTGTTTATTGAGTTATGCACTAAATATAATAGTATAGGTCCACTAAAAACTTGTTTTTTTAAATGACTTCTTTTAGTTTCCAGGATTTTATTTCAGATTTTAAAAGTAATCAGATTTTGTAAAAGATTTTTTTTATTAAAATCATTTTATTTTTCCCTACTTTTCATAAAATCATTTATTTTAAATTTAAATGAAAGAAAACAAGTAGTAAATGTACGTTTACAAAAAAATATAAATAAATCTTATTAGCTAAGAAACATGACTTAGAAAATCTTATAATTTAAAAAAAAGTCAACTATGGATAATGATAAGAAAGGTGTGTTACGTTTATATCATGAACAATCTATTGGTAACGTAAATTAACACTAAATTTTACTGTTTGTTATCCCTATAGAGACAAGGCATGGCATTAAATTTGTTTGTTTAAAAAAAAAAAAAAACTCATGATGATAGCTGGATAAATTCAAATAAAATTTGGGATTGATTTGAGTTGAGTGAGTGCCCCATATGAAATAAGTAAAATTGAATTAAATTAATAACTGTTGAGTTCATAAAAGAAATTATAATATTGTGAATATCTGATGTGATTTGAAAGTTATATTTTAATATTAACAAATTTATAGATAAATTTTAAATTTCAAATTTTTTTGATATGATATTCTTTAAAATATAGTAGTAAATTGTATTAAGTTATAATCTATTAAAACATAATTGTAAAATAATTTTTTATTAAAGGTTCATTATATTATATTTATATAAAATTAAAATAAAATTATTTAAAAAATCTAATATAAACTAAATCTAAATATTCCATTCAATTTAAAATATTAAATCTAGTTTACTGGATTGATCAGGTTCAACCTAAATCCGATCCAACTGAAGTGATGTTCAGATCTACATTTTGTTTTCGGATTCCACCAAATAACTATCTAATTAGAATATATGACAAAGTAGTCTTATAAATGAAAAAAATATTCATTTTATATTTAAACTCTTAATTGTATAATTAACTATTCAAACTAAATAATCAATTAACTAAAATTTAATTTTAATTCTTTAAAACCACAAAACCTATTATTCTTGTTGTGTCATCGATTGTGGATATAATACATAATATAAAAATAAGTTATTTTTTTTTATCAAATTAGACAACTTAGAAAAATTATCTATTTCTTATCTGTTTCCACTCTTGCTAAAACACTGTATACTTAATTTATTTAATTAAATTGTATATATTCCTTTACTTTAAAAAGTATATGGGTGGAAGACTTTGCATGTATCTCTCTTAGTAAAAGATTAAATAAATGGGCCACCTTAAAGATTGTGTTCAGTAAAAGAAAGAGACAATGATCATTTTGACACAAAATACACTGATAATATCTTCATAACAGCATGTTTGTGGTAAATATTTAAGCAGTATCCTTCTTCTGTGTGCTTAATGTCCCTTTTTCACCTTGCCTTAATTTTTAATTATTATTATCTCAGGATAAACTCAGTTATGCAGAATCTGAGTTAAAAATTAATCTGAACTGAAAGGCAACGGTAACATTTTTAATTCAGGATTTTGGAAGTTCCTCAAGGGCCACTTTGGGGATAAGGAAAAGTTAACGGCACCACCACACCTTTACCTTGTATAAATAATAAATCAAAAGCAAATAGAAAAAACATGACAAAGATTGATGTTGTGTTGAACAGCTACTCTACACAGTGCAATTTCTCTTCCTCAGCTGTGTTCTGTTCTGTTCTCACACCATTTTCTTACTATTGTTGTCTCTTTAACTCTGTATTGTTCTCACCCACTCTCTAACTCTCTCTTTCTTTCTTTGTCTAAAACCCATCATTCTATTGGCCCTTCTTTTCTCTTTTTCAACTTCATACATTGACTAAATCTCCCTCCCAGTGAACACTATAGACCAAAGACTCTAACTTTCTATCTACCTTTCTTACCCTCATTCTTTCAAGGTTCTCTTTCATAAGCATTGAGGTCTGGAGGCAAAAATAGAGTTGCAAAGGAATCATGGCAGCTCCAAAGGCAGAGGAGATAAGCCACCCACCAATGGACCAACTTCAAGGCTTAGAGTACTGCATAGACTCAAACCCTTCATGGGGTATGCTCACCTTAGTCTCATCCTTCCTCATCTGCATTTTCAGCTTCATTCAAAGATTGAATTTTTTTGTGTGTGCCATGAGAGTGATGTGTCTGTTTTCAACTGTTAACAGTGGAGACAATAGTTTTGGGTTTCCAGCATTACATTTTGGCCTTAGGAACTGCAGTCATGATTCCTTCATTTCTTGTGCCTTTGATGGGTGGAACTGATGTAAGTCATTCCCAACTTCAACACCTTTTGCTTTGTTTCTTCATTGTTCTTAATATTATTTTATGTATGTGAGGTCCTTTGATGTTGCCAAATCTCTACGGAGAGGATCGGAGGAACTTTTTGTTTTTGCCTTTACATTGTTTCTTTGTTTTGTTTTATATATTTTGTTTTGGCATATTGTAATCATATGCTGAAATGAGCTGGTGGGTCCCAGAGAGAAGAAAATTGTTGATCCTGAAAGTGATCTTAGTTTTAATTTGCATTGTCCTATATGGAGAATTGATATTGATATTTCAAACATTGATATAATGATTCAGGATGATAAAGTGAGGGTGGTGCAGACCCTGCTTTTTGTTGAAGGAATTAATACACTTCTGCAGACACTCTTTGGAACTCGGTTGCCAACTGTGATAGGAGGGTCTTATGCATTTATGGTCCCCATTATATCGATAATTCACGATTCCTCATTGACAACGATAGAGGACCCACATTTGGTTTGTACATTTCTCTAATATTTGGTTACCACATTTCAATTATAAGTCAATTATACTATAAGTTCTGCACAAACAATTTTGCTTCTCGAGAGTTCCATTCACTGTAATGTAAGATTACGTGTAATCCTTCTAAACAAAATATATGGTAAGGTAACATTTTCATTAGGCCAAAAGTAATTGTCGCCTGTTGAATAGAATGTGAGTTTAAGCATTGAAATTTATTTCAAGAGATTAAATTTGATGCCTTTTATTTATCTGCAGAGATTTCTTAGCACCATGAGAGCAGTGCAAGGGGCAATGATAGTGGCATCAAGCATACAAATTATCTTGGGTTTTAGTCAATTGTGGGGCATTTGTTCTAGGTAAGCTCTTATCACTGAAATGCATATATATAGATATTCTTACTATTAGGAAAAGCTCAAGTCTCACATCGATTAGAAATTGTGTGAACATATCATATATAAATCGGACAATCTTCACATTAAAATTTGGTTCTATTGGGTTGAGTATTCACTTTCTAAGATAAGACCTTCACATTCTCTATCCCACACATGAAATACTTATATTTTTCTTACTTTATTTAACAGGTTTTTCAGCCCACTTGGAATGGTTCCAGTGATTGCATTGGTTGGTTTTGGGTTATTTGACCGAGGCTTCCCTGTGGTATAACAATAACCTACGTGCTAATGATACAATTTATCTGTGATCTAAGTTCAAAAATTTAATCCATCTCTCCTTGGCTCTTACTTTACCATTGTTTTTGGAATTTTTTCAGGTTGGTCATTGCGTTGAAATTGGAATTCCCATGTTACTTCTGTTTGTAGCCTTTTCTCAGGTATCAATCAAATTCAAATTTATGTGGAGTAAGCTGATTAAATTAATGAATATTTCAAATATCTTAAGTGAGCATTTAGTGCTTCACTCTGAAATGAAGTGCTTTTAACAGACACATTCTTTACTCGTGACTTTGAATTTGAAATCTTACATGATAATTATGTGGTGAGGGCCACATAAGGGTCTTTATTGTGCATGTCCAATGTTGGCTGATTTTTCTCTATTGTTAATACAATAATTTATGACAATGTTACACCACTTTTTCTGTTTTACAGTACTTGAAAAATTTTCATACTAGACAGCTACCAATACTAGAGCGATTTGCTCTGCTAATATCAACCACAGTGATATGGGCATATGCACATCTCTTAACAGCAAGTGGAGCATACAAACACCGTCCTGACTTAACCCAACATAACTGCAGAACAGACCGGGCCAACCTCATTTCTTCTGCTCCATGGTTGGTACCAAAAACATCTCCTAAAATAGTTGAGTTTTTAATCATACTTTAGGTGCATGCTGCACTCTTAAGCTGTTGCCGTTGACTCTTGAACATGTTGCCACAGGATGAAGGTCCCATACCCTCTTCAGTGGGGTGCTCCAACATTTGATGCTGGTCATGCTTTTGGAATGATGGCTGCTGTTTTAGTCTCCTTAATTGAGGTCAATAATGCCTAACTATTGAAAGAAAAGTACTAGCTACACAGTTTCTGACATTCTTCTACTAACACATTATGTATCATTGGTTAACAATTATTCAGAGTTATAAAATCATGAGTGTAAAGAGATAAAAAGTGAAACTCACAACTAATTTTCAATAAATTTCAACTAATAACAAAGAGTTTTTAATATCATTTTTGTTACTAAAGATGGTCCTTATTGAAATTCGAAATTGTGGCAGTCAACTGGGGCATACAAAGCTGCATCACGACTGGCAAGTGCAACACCACCACCAGCTCATGTTCTGAGCCGTGGTATTGGTTGGCAGGGAATTGGAATATTGCTGAATGGCCTTTTTGGAACACTTACTGGTTCAACAGTTTCTGTGTTAGTGCCACTCTTAATTTTTTTTTCATAGTTTTCAGTTTCATGTGCCACGAATTGATTCTCATTGGAGACCATCCTTGACAGAGAGAATGTGGGGCTACTAGGAAGCACTCGTGTTGGGAGTCGAAGGGTCATTCAAATCTCAGCTGGCTTTATGATATTCTTCTCAATGTTAGGTGAGTGGCAAACTATGGACTATATTTATCCTAACTATATTAACTTTCACTTACAGTGCACAATTAACATATTTCTTGTTCAGGAAAATTTGGAGCTTTATTTGCATCAATACCCTTCCCCCTTTTTGCAGCTGTATACTGTGTTCTGTTTGGCCTTGTGGGTGAGTATCACCACTTCACCTATGCTTTACTTTAAGCATTTGTTTTTTTTCTTCCCTCTCTCCTTTTATGACAATTTTTACTTTTGCAGCTTCTGTGGGGCTATCATTCTTGCAATTCACTAACATGAACTCAATGAGGAACCTTTTCATTACTGGTGTAGCCCTTTTCTTAGGCTTTTCTATTCCTGAGTATTTCAGAGAGTACACTTCAAAGGCCCTTCATGGTCCTGCTCATACAAGAGCTGGATGGGTGAGTTCATTGTTTCATGTCACTTGGTCAACTGTGCATGTTCTGCTTCTAGAACATATCATACTAATCTCTTTGTTTTTTTTTTTTTTTTTCCAGTTCAATGATTTCCTTAATACTATATTCTTCTCATCTCCAACTGTTGCATTGATTGTTGCTGTGTTCTTGGACAATACTCTTGATTACAAGGATAGTGGGAAAGATAGGGGAATGCCATGGTGGGCAAAGTTTAGAACTTTTAATGGAGATAGCCGGAATGAAGAGTTTTATACCCTTCCTTTCAACCTCAACCGGTTTTTCCCTCCTCGGTAGGAATGTTATATACCATCGAAAAAGATGTTAGAAGAGGAAAAACATCATTTCCAGACAAAAGGGTTGTGTGTGTGTGTGTGGTGTGAGAGTGAAGCCATGAGTGGTAACTGTGTATCATATTGCTGAATTTTTCATGGAGAAATTTATCATAGGCTTCACACACACCTCTTCGTTACCTTCTTTTTATTATTAAATATTCAGGTCAAGAAATTCCCGCCTTGTCTCTTAATAAATTTCATTAACAGTTTCTTCTAAAAAATGTTCAAATTCAATCAAAATATGTAAATTAAAGGTAATTGAAAAAAAAAAAAAAAACCAAGTGATTCAGAAGATCCAATCTATTTAAGTGTTTAATTATGTATTTTTCATCCCTTACTATTTTACTGTGCTATGAAAAAATTAGTGTTGATTCTGAAGATTGAAAGAATTATATTTATTCTTTCTCAGAATAATTGGTTCAAATTATCTAATCAACTCGAAAGAAAATGCTTTCGAGATTTACGATACTCATATAAGAAATTTCACATAAAAGTATGAAGAAAGATAATCCATTTTAATTTATTTAAGATATCGATTTAATTAATTAAGATAATAACAAATATTTAATAACATGTTATATTAAATATACTTTTAATCTATTAAAACTAGATCCACATGTTTAACATTTATATTATCATTAACATATTATATTGTGGTTAGACGTATTATCTTCATGATTAAAAGTGTAATAAAATCTTAAAATTTCACATTTCTATTATGCCAACACTTCTCGTGGATAACACTTCGTTTGCCTCACTCTCACTCACTTTATTCGAATTAGAGGAAAAGTGAAAAAAGAAAAAGAAAGAAAAAAATAATTGAAAGATTGTAATTTGATTAATGTAATAGAATAAAATTTTTTATATTAAATAAAGAATATATTAAATAATAATATATTAAAATAAATTAGTTTTAAATTATTAAAATTTAAATTAATTAAATTGATTTGATTTATTATTTCAATGTTTTTTTTAATTATTTATGTAAAAAAAAATATAATTATAAATAAGATATTAATGTATATATCCATTATGGTTTTATGATTACATACCCAAGTTTCATTTTTAATCTCATCTTATATGTGAAAAATGTTTAAGGTAATTTTTATTCTTATTTTTTAATCATTTTATTTCGCTTTTTGTACTTTAATTTTATTTATTTGTATAATAAATACACAGTCTTTCTTTCATTTGAGACAAAGAGAGAAATCAGAATAAAAAACTGTGATCTTGAAAGCACAAAAAAAAATCACCGTAGTGCATATAAAGGACAAAAAAAAATAAAAAAAAAATCACCATAGTGCATATAAAGGACACCATCATCATCATCTTCCCTCAACTCTTATTTGTTTTGTACAATTCCTTTGGTAAGGGAAATTTCCTCCTCGCCATATAAATTTCTTTATAGAAAATGATTTGTTATTTGGTCAAGATGGAAAATCATCTGCTAACTGATTTCATAGGAAATATACAAAAATATTTTATTTGTTATTTTGCTTTGAAAAATTTTAGGGATGACTCTATCATAATATTAATAATAAACTTAATTTAATTGAGGATATGGATGTATCAGTGTGCTAAGGTTTTCATCTAGAATTAGATTAAGCTCATTACAAACTTTTACATTAAAAAAATTGTATACTAACACATTTATTAGTCTATACTTAATTAGTTTTTAGTTAATCAATTATTTTGCTGTAGCTTTACATTGACATCAAATATTTTTTTTGGTTAAACTTTTAATCAACCAAATTAATTTTTTAATCTATTTACAATAATTATTGCAATGATTGATGTACGATAAGTTTCTAAAACGACACTTTAACATACCAATACTTTTACTATAAGAATAAAATTGCACAGACAATGCATAACTGATATATATATATATATTTTCACACTGTGTTATGATTTTTCGAGCGTCACATTTTTTTTTTCTTTTAGAAACTCTGTACCTAAAATTTATTAAGTTTGGAATATAAATTGATGTAACTCTTTTATCCTAATCTTGAACTCTAATGTAAGATCACTTTCATTGGAAACATCCCTCAGAACTTTCACCAATGTCATATCCATCCGTAAGCTTTTCCATCTTTTCTAATCACTAATTTACAACAACATTACATTATAAGTAAGATTTTATCTTACTTGTACTTGATCCAATTTTATCAAATGACAATAATTAAGCATATACTTTTTGAGTTGAGAAATATAAAAAACGGAACGAATGTTTGATAGTTGAGGAGATAAAACCAAATCATAGGGCAAAGAACCATTGTCTTTTTAGAAATTGGTAAGGATTATTAAAATTTGGAGATAGTTTCCGAATTCCATTTTGTGAAACTTGAAAAAAAAAAAAAAGTAATGGGTGATTTAGTTTATTTGCTACTATCAATCAGGTAAGCTATTTTGTTAAACCTAAATGCATTTCTATGAAAAAAACATCAAAAGTTAAAGATTTTATTGAATATTTTTTTAAAAAGGTTACTCTGATTAATTAATTAGTCTAAATTTGACTTGGATAATGACATAGACTTTTAATCAGTCAAGTGATATGTTTACACCATCTTCTGAAAATATATATTTTTACATCCGACATTTTACAGTGAGATAACTCATCAACTATAACTTAGCGATTTTTATTTTTTTGAAACCAATAATTAATGAGAAACAAAAGGGTTATTCATCATATTGTAAAAAGAAAAAATAATTTAGAAATATGTTAAAAAAATTGATTGATTAGGCTGATGTCTGGAACAGGAGCAATGATATCATATATGCAACAATCATTCTAAGACGAATTCCGCCGACGTTAAAATGATAAAGCGAAAAACATGAAACTCAATTATCATTATTGATTTTCCTCAAAAAAGAAAAGAAGGTAGCATTATGATTGTTCAGCACCTTTTCTATTTATTAATAGTTTAATTTGCATTTTAATTCTGATTTTTGTTAAGCATACCTAATGATTATGATTAACAGTGAGGTCTTCCTAATGTGCAAAGTTAGTCAAGGAAATTGGGAAAAGTCCAAAAAAAAAATAAATAGAAAAGAAAAGAAAAAAGAAGACAGAGGAAAGAAAGGAGAGCTGGAATCACATGGACTTGTCTTTCTCTTGCTGGGACCTCCATTGAAATTTTCTTCTCTCCCTTCTCTCTTATCATTCTCTCCTTCTTCATCTTCTTCATTTTCTTCTTCTTCTCCCTTTCTTAGATTAGATTCCTCTTCTTTCTTCTCTCTCCCCTCTGCCATGGCTGAGGATAAGGTACTTTTCCTCCCGGCAAAAATGTGTTTTTTTTTTTTTTTTTTTTTTATTGTCTGGTTGGAGAGAAAACTGAGTGACCCAGAAATGGGGGGGTTGAAAATGTCTTTGTGATTTTTGTTGTGAAGAGGACGGGGTTGGAATTTTTTTTTGGGATGTGTGGTTTGTTTTTCTTTTTTTTTTTTTTTTTTGTTTGCTTGCGCAGTTGTGAAAGGCGAGGTTAGGGTTTGTTATTTTTGGGGGAATTCGGGTTTCTTTATAAAAATCTGGTCTTTGAACTTAATGAAGAATACCCGTCAGGTTCATTTTGGCGTTGATCTATGGGTTTCTGTGAGGTTTCATTTTATACTTTTGGGGAGAGATTCTGAGATTTGTTTTTAGCTGATACTTGTATCGGTATCTGATCGTACTTGTTATGATCTTATGTTGGTGTTGGACTCCTAAGTGTAAACGATTTTGGTTTTCTGTCTGTCTGAGCTTATGATCATTTGCCAGTTATTCACTAGATTATTTTTTTTGTTTATGATTCTGATCAAATATCTTTGCCTGCACCTTTGTACTCTGCTGCTTGATGTTGGTTTGTTTCAATTTGGTTTAGCGACGTTGTGTTCCCTTAAGTTTCTTCAATCGAAAATGTTGAGAGCAAAAACTTGGTGATGCTATAGTTCTTGGTTCCTTGTATTTACTTTGTTTTGCAGCTTACATCCTTAAGTTGCTTACCTGGTTTTTTTGACCCAATTTCCATAGTTTATGAAACATACTTGAGTTATTCGATGAGCTGTTGAAATATGATGTTTTAATTTTGTATCATGTTGATGATCTTAGTCTTTACTTTGTTTTTTTTTTTTTACCTGTCTTTCAATTGGTTAAATATGCTCTTCCAAATTTCATTTTCCTTCTGAAGCCAAACCATTTTGAAATATTTTGTGAAGAAGGTTAAAATTCTAATACTTTTTACGACTTATTTTAAACACAGGAGATGTCTAACTCTGTCATCAATGGCAATGATTCTCTCACTGGTCACATCATATCTACAACTATTGGAGGCAAAAATGGGGAACCTAAACAGGTATCATCTTTGTAAATTCATGTTTGCTGATAATATCACTTGTTTAGAATTTTTGTTTGGTTGTTAAAAGCACCTTTACGACACTGATCCTTGATTGTGAGTTTAATGTTTTGTGCAATGATTCTTGCAGACTATTAGTTACATGGCAGAGCGGGTTGTAGGAACTGGGTCATTTGGAATTGTTTTCCAGGTATGTTGTTCTCTTAATACTAGATCGTTACTCTTGCTATCTCCACCTATTTTTCCTCGTACTGATAATTTTTTTCTCTTAGGCAAAATGCTTGGAAACTGGGGAAGCAGTGGCAATTAAAAAGGTTTTACAAGACAGGCGATACAAGAATCGTGAACTACAGCTAATGCGTGTCATGGATCACCCAAATGTGATCACTCTGAAGCATTGTTTCTTTTCCACTACAAGTACCGATGAACTTTTTCTTAATTTGGTGATGGAATATGTTCCAGAGTCCATGTATAGAGTCTTGAAACACTATAGCAATGCTAATCAAAGAATGCCCATCATCTATGTGAAACTTTACATGTACCAGGTATGCTGTATACTTTCTGGCAATTCATAAATATATCTCATTTATTTGCTCGGTGTCTGATATTAAAAGTTTGTTAAATGCATGCAGATTTTCAGGGGGTTGGCTTATATCCACACTGTTCCCAAAGTTTGCCACAGAGATTTAAAGCCTCAAAATATACTGGTTTGCTCATATGCTGTTGTTGTGCCTGTGTTTGTATGGGGGTGTATCTAATAAGAGCCTTTTGTACGTGATGGTGTGAGAAATAAATATGGAGTGTCAGATCTTATCATGAATGGTTGAGATTTAAACAAAAGTCATCTGAGTTTTTTGGAAAAAAGAACATGACTATTTTATGTGGTCATGTGACTTTAAAAGACTTTGAATCCTAACCATTCATTTATGGTTGTACGGCTCAAATTTCTTCTCTCTAATGTTACTTACAAAAATGGCTTTCTCATTATGTAATATGGTGAGTGGAGTTAATTTTGGCTATACAATCATACATGGATGGTTAAGATTGTTTTAATTAGTTTTTATCTGAACCATTCCATTTGAGTTATGTGGTTGGGGATTGGCTCCTCTCACTTGTACGCACCCTATATATATCAGTTCATTCTTGAAAGTAGTAATTATTTATGGCTTAAATGTCATTCTGTGTACATTCCAGGTGGATCCTCTTACACACCAAGTGAAGCTATGTGATTTTGGAAGTGCAAAAGTTCTAGTATGTTGACCTCCTTATTTTGCTTTGATGTGCTCAATTTTTGTCCATTCTTTCCTGGCATTATTATCTGTTATATTGATGGGATAATAACTCGTGTCCACCAATAATCTATCAGTTGCCATTAAGTTTTGACATTTTTGATGAAGAGGGTCTAATTTTTACGCTCTTTTGATTATAGTCCCTTGTGTTCATGTCCTGATCAGCTCAACGGCAAGCTTTGAAGCTTTGTTTTAAGATTTCTTTTATATTGTATTGAACATTTTGGTTATTTTTCTTGGCATTTTGTGGAAACAGCATATTTAAATTTTTGGGAGGTTTTTGTTATGCTCTATATGCTTTCAAGTTGTGTATTATTAGTGACAGCGTGAGACTGCTATTCATCATTCATTGTTGAGGATCGTTTACTAACCCTCAATCTTATCTCATAAGGTCCAAGGTGAAGCTAATATATCATACATATGTTCACGATTCTATCGAGCACCAGAACTTATATTTGGTGCCACTGAGTATACAAGTTCAATCGATATTTGGTCAGCTGGCTGTGTCCTTGCTGAACTTCTTTTAGGCCAGGTTTGTGTTATTGATTTGTTTTCATTAAATTGTATTACTAAATAAATACTATTATATAAATTTATCACAAAGTGATGTAAATGTTCTCTTGATTATCTGCTACCTGTATGTTATCTGATACAATTTGAACTTTTGCAGCCATTATTCCCTGGCGAAAATGCTGTAGACCAGCTCGTACATATTATAAAGGTGCAATTGGTGTTAACGTGTATTATATGTTTCATTAGTCATGTAATTATTCCTTTTCATCATGAGTCACCTCTATAAAATTTTGTATTGTAGGTGCTTGGCACACCCACTCGAGAGGAAGTACGCTGTATGAATCCCAATTACAATGACTTTAGGTTTCCACAGATAAAAGCACACCCATGGCACAAGGTCTATAATTTTCTCTCTTTTCATATTAGCATGGAAATTTTCCTTGCATTCTAACTCATCGAAATTGTGTGTAGATTTTCCACAAAAAGATGCCTCCAGAAGCTATTGATCTTGCATCTCGGCTCTTGCAATACTCCCCAAGTCTTAGGTGCACCGCGGTAAGTGAGACTGTTTCCTACCCTCTTTTTATGTATTCTATGTTCTAATTAATTTAGTATTGCATGATGTACATCAGCCTATATTTCTCACGAGTTTGATTAATTAACCGGTGAATGTTGTTATCTGGAAAAACTTGCAAAGCAATTTGAGAAATATCTATTTTTGTTATGCAGCTTGAAGCATGTGCTCATCCTTTCTTTGATGAACTCCGAGAACCTAATGCTCGTCTGCCAAATGGTCGTCCATTCCCCCCTCTATTTAACTTCAAACAGGAAGTAAGTCCTTAAAATGTGTTTCTTGGTCATATTTGTGCTCTGCTAGTAAATTATTTGTACAGACAAATTCAAGATTGGGAATAAAATTGATAATATTAAAACAAAAGTTTTAAAAAATGTAGAAGCCTGATAAGGGTCTGTACGTGACAGATGCTTTACATATATATGCAGTGTGTTCCTTGTACAATCCTGATAAACTATATTTTTTTATTCTCCCTGTTTACAGTTAACCGGAGCATCTCCTGAGCTTGTTAATAAGCTGATACCTGACCATGTGAAGAGGCAAATAGGGCTGCAATTTATTCATCTTGGAGGGTCGTGATAAGCTTGGGGGGAGTAGTGGGATACCATTATTTTTGTCTAAATACCATGTTCTGTGGCCTGGCCAATGTAGTTTGAAGCTGAACCGGGACTGAGATTTTGGGAAGCTGGATGGCTGCAGTTGATCCGTCAGTATATGTATTCCCTTTTGATTCTCTATTGCTACCGGTGGATCTTTATCTCCCCAGGAAAATATAGCCTTGTTTATTGTCAAAGTCTACATGTCATATAGTAGGAGTATACTTGACCTGAAATGGTCATATCAGAACTTAGAATGCTTGAACTCTACGGGGAAAACTAAAGCCTTGGCTGGAAGGAGGGGAGGAGGGTCCAGAAGAGTTTTGATGGTGGGGTTGTTGCTTGCCTTTGCTTTGGTTTCCTCATGTTAATATGTGCCTCATTTTGCAATGTTGCACACCCAGTTCCTTTCCTTGTGAAATGTAATGTGCTATCTATCTGTTTCTTCAATCCCGTTTTCTAATGTTCCAAATTTCATTTCTATTTCATGAATTTTATTTCCTCAAAGTTATAAGCACTTTTGGTAATAACAGTGCTCGTGATTTTTATGTTGACATATATATTCTAAATGTTGCGAGCGACGTGGCATGAACTTTTTCTTACAATTTGAAATAAACTCGATGTCATCTATAAGGTAACTGTGAATCCATGAGTTTCGTTCAATTATTTCTTTTTAATTAATATAACTACTAGCAAACAGGTGTTGCAGAAGTCGCAGGGACTCTTAAGAATTTTCTGCAATATGCAAACGAAAATTTCAATTCTAAGGGGAACGAATATAATCTCAATTCCCCAGCCATATGTGGGGGTGAGCACTTTCTTGAAACGGAGAAGGGTCTCCTACTACTACTACTAGGTGTTCATGCGATGGACTAACTTCTACGTGACATGTAGTTGAGTTTTAACATGTCATATAGAGAATGATGAAGACCATGAACTGATTCAAATCTGACCAAAAGTTTGTACAAAGAAGATAAATAGGGTGGGTGTTAATTTTAGCAAGGACATACATGAGGGATTCCTTGCAAACAAAATGAAAAATTCAGATAAAAAATGTTAGTGGATAGTGTTTTCTACATGGAATACCTTGCCAATAGAATGTTGGTGGCAGAAAGAGGCTTAAAGATCCCAGTTTCAAACGGAAATGTACGTGAGAACCTGTTGCGTCTTCATGGATTTTGTATGCCACCAAATGAAAGGTGATTTGTTTATCCTTCCATGCCCCTTATGGCTGCGTAAAATAATGTAACTGAGTAAATAGATAGATAGATTCATGCCCTTGTTCATGTATGTAGTAGTCACTAAAATGTTTACTGCAATCTATGTTAAAACAATCTTGTTATACGTCCAAAATTCATGAAGTTTCTTCGTTGAATTCATATTTTCCTGTATTAAATTCTGATTACTCTACATTTTGATGGATTTTCTCTTCTCCTTTTATCATGTCAACATTTGCATTAAGACTTTAGTGTTTATGTCAGTGGTTTTAACTATACTGTATACGCGAATGTAAAGCTTTATTTATGTGAATGTGTTTTATGATATGTTCCTATTCTACCACTTCAATTTAATATTCAAGTTTCAAAGTTGTATAATGTGGATTTGAAAGGCATAAATGTTGTTCAAACCTCTCTCTTTTGGTGATGTCATAGGCATAATAGCTGTCAGGAGTAGTGCGGTCAAATTTGGTAACTTTGACTTTCTTTAATTCATCAAACCTTAGTTGAACTCTTCACCTCCACGTTTACAAAATGATTATACAACTTTTTTTAAAGGTGTGAGCAACAAATTATGTAATATAGATTTCTATATATTTTTTATTATAAAGATATGGTTGTTGATATTAATTCATTTTTATTTTACTTTTAAAATTCGATATTTTATATAATATCTTGCTCTTAATTTTAATAATTTTGTCCTATCATATTAGCATTCTTTCATATGAGTTTTTTTTTTCTAATAAAACCAGATTATTAAATATGAGGTATCTATTAACATGAAAAAGGAGTGAAAATAAATTAGGAAAGGGGGAGATAGATAAAATTTATTAAAATTTTATGATTGTTTTGATAAGGAAGAGATACGTTATCTATGTTAGATTTAGTAAGAATTGGTACGAAATGGAAGATAAAGGAGATTTATAAAAGAAAAATATGTTTGAAAAAAAAAAAATGCTCAAGGTCTTATTTTCATAAATTCGTTGACTATCTTAATAAAAGATTAAACAATATAGAGAAAAAAACATATATACTCTAATATATGTCAATCTTTTTATGTAAAATTAAATTTAACGTAATTAACTAATAATTAAAATAACCCGCATGATCAAAGAAACATGTTAGTGAAATATATTAAGCGACATTTGATCATATATACTCTAATACACACGTCAATCTCTTACTTAAAAAGTTAAATACAACTTAGTTAAATAATAATAAAATATATTAAATAACATTTGACACATAATGATAATCAATCCTCATGAAGGATAATTCCGTATCATCTCAAGATGTCTTTCAACTATTATATTACATTTTTGAAAACTCATGAAAAAACACTTACTAACATGAATAACAATAATTTAACTAATTATCAATCTCTTTAAAATTTATTCATACTTTGTAAATTGTTTTATCCTCTTCTTAGGTTTTTTAATAAAAAAATAACTCATTTTATATTTGTCTACCTCAGACAATATGGTTTATAACAACCTTTTTATTTCTTAAATATGAGTATAAAGTCTGAAAAAACTGTCGTAAGAAAAATATTTGTGATAATCACTTAAAAAGATAAGTAAAAAGATTATTTGAATTTTTTTAATCAAGATTATTTTCCGGATTTAGTAAAACCTAAAAATTTTCAAGAGTTTAATTGAGACAAATCAATACAATTTTTGATGTGTTGTTTCTTTGTCCTTTCAATTAACAAGATCTTTCAAAGATTATTTAAAAAAAAAATACATAACACGATTTAAATAAGTTTACTTCAAATTTTATCCTTTCTTTCTTCACGATTTCATTTTTATCCAAATAGAAAAGGAAGAATAAATTAGAGACAAAAAAAATGTGTATTTTTTGGATATATAAGAATAAAAAAAAAGAGATATTGAGATTTATCTCTATTTCCTTGTACAAGAGTAAGTAAAAAGATAAATTTATAAAATATTTTATATTAAAAATAAAAATTTAGGCTTTTATTTTCTTCTTAACATAAAAATTATTTATTATCATTTTAAAAACTGATTTAATTTTTAGAAAAATTAAAAAAAAAAACATTTGTATCCAAAAGTCATATCTCTTTCACCGAGGAAAGGAATCTCTAATGGTGGGGCCCATATATTTTAACACTTTCAAAGTTGTAGGGTCCACCTAACTCTCAACCCAGCCCAACTATTATCCGGAAAAAAAAAAGAGAGTAAAAGAAGCAAATCACCTTGGTCCACGACAAATCCAGTAACATTTTTTTTTCTATATAATAAAATAACATTTTTATTTATTATTTGGAAAGAGACATTACATCAATAAGTAGTTGTTTGTTTGTATTGAAATATCTGTTTCTGATGCATTACCCATCTAATCATAAAGAAAAATGATTTGTCATAAACACTCTTTAGTTATTTTTATTAGTGTTATCCTTGTTTGATTTCTTTATATACATAAATAGGTTTATGTTAAGAATCTGATTATTATAACTTCTAAAAGTAGGTTTTAATGCAAAGAGCTTACACAGTCTATATTTTAATAATTTTATTAAAAATTAAAAAGATAATTTTATTTTTATAATTCGGAATCTTATATAGTATTTAGAGTTATAAATTTCACGTGATATGAAGTGCTAAGTGAAGATTGATTTGCGAGAAGATGTGAATTTATGATTAATGGAGAATGGGTATCGTGCAAGAACACAGTCACATGGCTGTATCCTTCCATTATTATGAATAGCTGGAAGCGTCTATATCTTACTAATACACATCACAATTTGCACTTTCATTTTTCTTATTCTATAATTTATTCTGTTTGCAATCCTGTGACAGTTTATCCACTGAAGTTTCGCATATGATGATGAGTCACAGGTTTTTCTGTTAGTCCGAATGGGATACCATTTTTTTTATTGCATCAATCATTTTCATAATTTATTGAATTATTTTCACTTTGAATATAAGGGAAATAGAATGTTATAAACGCGACACATTGACATAATATCGTTAGATATTAATTATCAAGAATTGTCTATTTTAGAGTTTATAGTTTTACTATGGTTTTATTGAATTATCTATTTCAGAATATTAGTAAAAGAAAATATATTTAAATTATTTTTAATCTTAACAGGAAGATTATTGAACATACCGAGGTAGAATTAAATAAAATTTTCCTATTTTTAAAGACAAGATTTTTAAATTAAATATTCACAGAAAAGATAATAAATAATTATTTAGGTAATTTATTGTCTATTCAAATATGGGATGTAAGAGATAATAACAAAGTATAAAATAAATATATAATTGGCTGGACTATGTGAGATAAAAAAATAAAAATACTGATTTAAAGAAGAGATGTTTAAGATTATAAAAAATTAAACTAAGTTTATTATTAAATAAAAAAATCTAAACTTTGTTTCAAACTTAATTGGTAGATAACATCAATTATTACTGGTTTGAAGCGTAGAATTCCAATAAAGTTTTTGTTCTTAAAAAGTTTTCAGAAGATTAAAAAAGGAAAATTTATTTAAATTATTTTTTATTTTAGCTATGAAAAGATGTGATACTATTCAACATATTAAAACAAACTATTAGTAGAGTGCGAAAGAGAAACAAAATTTATCTTTAAAATAATTTTTTATCACTTAATAAAGGATTAAGGTAATAAAGATTTGTTTTTTAAACTACTTTTTCATTGTCAGAGTCTATGCTAATATTCCGACCGTAATCCTTAAATATGTTGAAATAGTATGTTAGATTAACTACCACATTCAACTTATTATTCACTTTAAAGTTTAGATTTTTATAATAATTTTGTCTTAAAAGATATTTTAAATTGAAAATAAGTTTAGTATATATATATTTTAAAATATTATATAATTAATGAATTTATTGTAATATTTGATTAAGGAAATATGGAATACTAACAAAAAGGGTTCGATTATACTAAATTTATATTCCATTATCACAATGTAGTAAGATTCTTTCATTATTGTATTTTGCTTTGGAAATAAATATAAAATACAAAATGTATTTGTATTTTAACATTATTTTGTACTAAACTAAACATAGCATTGTTTGTCGAATGCGAAAATCTATATAATTTTGACTGCAACAGAATCATGTTAAAATCTACTTTTTCATTAATTTAAAATTTATTATAGAGACTGTTGTGAATAATAGTTCCAAGATAGTTTAAGTAACTCTTGTAAAGAGTAAACATAAGAATTATTGTGTAATGAGACTAAACTTAAAAAAGTATTGTGGTTTGTTAACTTAATTTACTAAACATTTAAGTGTAATTAGCATTTTTTTATACAATTTGTATATTTCTCATTTTGTACGACAGTAAAAATTATAACTCTTAATATAATGCATAATTAATCATACATAAGAAAATATAACTAATGTCAATGGTTAGTTTTTTTAACAATGTTACTATCAAGTATTATTTTGTTAATTTTTTAGTCACTGTTGATTTCAATAATAATTTTATAAAGGATTAATTATTTTTATCCGTCTGATACTTTTTAGTTTACATATTTATAAAGGATTAATTACCTTATATTGATGTTTATTTTTAAAATATACTTCGCGAGGAATGGTATTTAAAACTAAGAACTTTTCAAACGAATAAAATAATGTATTTACAACACACACACATATATTAATGTAAAATTGAAATTTTTATATTTTAAAATATGTTTAGAAAACTAATTTTACGAGCATCAATTTTCAATATATAAAGATATTTAAATTTATATTAATGAATTTTTTATTTAGAATTTTTATATATTTAAATATTATATTTATTAATTTAGTAAATATATATCATAATATCACTTAATTAATTATATATTATTATTGATAAATAAAATATTTATACTATATAGGAAAAAAATATTTATTCATATATTTATATACGAACTACATTGACAACTGTATTTAAGTCTACTGTATTTTTTTTATTTGTTTAATGTAAAATATTGTGAATAATAGTAATTAAAAATATTTTTAGAATATGTTATTTAATTTAAAATAACTCAGTTCAGTAATAATTAATAATGAAAACTAACACATAAATATTATATATTTAGCAATATATATTGTGTGGGCAGTGTTACGAAGTAAATAAATATTTACAAATAAATTAAATATTATAACTTAATTGCTTGCAAAATAATGTCACAGTCAAAATAATCTTACAAAGCATCTATCAACAACGATGGTAACTCATTCCATAAAAAAATCATAACTCATAAAGATTTGGCATTACTAACATATAAAAATTAAATATTCTGAAGGCAAACGTTTGAAGTTTTGAATATTCTATCTCTTACAAGAATTCAATTACTCGTCATATAAGATTAAACTTGTATTGCACCTATCACAAACCATAAAAAAAATGACACGCATTCTTCTTATAATTATTTTATTAAAATTTTCTCCTATAACATTTTTTTAAGGATTTTCTAGTTTCTATCCAGTTGAATGGACAACTGCCCTTACTTTGAAGCATTAAATTTTGTACATGTGTATTTGTTTCTGATATATGTGTCCAAAAATGCATTTAATGTTTTTAGATAAGTATGGTATATCTATTCTTTCTCCTACACATTTATTTTTAACTTGAATATTAATTAATACTGTGGAGTAAACAAAAAGTGAGAATTTATTTTCAATGAATAAATTTGAAATAGTACAATTTATTTTCATAATCCTCCAAACTATAACATAAAATTAAAATATAAAATAACAACATACACTCACACACACCAGATAACAAATTAACACAAAAACAGACACAAGACACAAAGATAAAGAACAATAATTAGCATCAAACACACACAAGAAACAACAAATTAACATGATACACAAGTATAGGATAATATTTGTGATGTGGCTAACAGATCAGTGGACAGTAGTAGTGGCCATTATTATGTAAAAACCTGAACAAGTCCAAAACTGTTTTGTAGTTTGTTACCATTTTTTGAGGTCCATGAAAAATTCTGACACTTCCCCCAGCCATTCAGAAGCCGACTCGTAGGTTGGAGCTTCTGCTGAAGGCACTATCTATCATATAAAGTAGACAAAGCTCACCCACCCACCACTCACACTGTGCACCCACTTGCTCATTACAAACTCTTTTTTCCCAGATAATCTTCAATCACAAAACGTCTGCAATTAGATTAATTTAATCAATAATAAGTGAATAAATGCTCATCTTTTTTTGTAATATATACTCATCCGTATCTATCTTGGTACAACAGTGCCAAGGTTTCTGTTAAATTTCCCAATAAAGACAAAGTCACCTTTTTTTTTTTTTCTTCCTTTGCTTTGATCACTAACCCAAATCATCTAATGATTCGATTGCACTCAATCTCCTAGTCTTATTGTTGATTTTTTTTTTTTTTTTTTAAGAGAGTCTTTCCTTCCTTAATTTTGCTCCTATTTTCCCCCATTAATCACGCAGGTTCTACCTGGCGT
>Ga0099824_1003832_pt1 | contig 21850 bp, 15 predicted proteins | sample SiratrowhiteBW_FD_76837 | JGI IMG/M metagenome (GOLD analysis project Ga0099824, IMG submission 76837) | Root nodule microbial communities of legume samples collected from California, USA - Siratro white BW | ecosystem: Host-associated > Plants > Roots > Nodule | place: USA: California... | reverse complement strand
TTTTGTATAATGTACCCCTTCTCATATAAAATATATTTCTTCGTAATCTGCTCATACTTCAGTACCTACTCTTTAAAAGTCTACTTTTGTCTTTCCAACGAACTGATGGTGGCCCTGAATAGATCAGAGCTATCTTCAAATCAAACTTTGTTTACAGTTCGATTTAGGACTTCTTATATATTGGCTTATCATTTTTTTTTCCTTCTGGAATTCTCTGCTTATAATCTGTCATAAAGTCGTACAAACAGTAGTTTATAACATTTCAGCTTGATCTATGAAATTTACTTCATTTTTAATTAAGACTCTTGAATGAGTTTTCTTTAGAAATTCTAGTTTTATTGATATGAATTTGTTTTAATTGGACAAAATTATTCTGGTTTACATTCAGGGTGGTCTCATGGCAACTCAAGATGAGGAAGTGTTTTAGAGAGATTGTGATTTTTGTAAAATGAAAGTTTGAGTAGTTAACCTTTTCAATTTATAAGCTTCGTACTTAAATTATAAAAGATCTATACTTCATCTCAGTTATACTAATTCTATTCTTAAACAATTAACTAGGTCCTTACATCCTCAAACAAGAAAAATTTTTGTCCATGAAAATTCACTTACTGAAAAAAGATAAGGATAAGCTTCTCTCATACTTTCCTCCTATCACCGGACCTAGCATTCCACAATACTTTCACCATATTGATAGTCTTATCTGTGAGTTTGCTTGATTTGATGGTCTTCGATCGTGACGGATCTAGCCTCAAAAGACAAGTCTTCTCTGACCTGCACATCATCCAAATCCAACACATGGCTAAGATGAGTAATGTACTGCTCTAGTTGAGATACATGAAACACACTCTAAAGGTTTAACCAGGCATGCAAGACAATCTCATAAGCCAGTGGACTGATCCTTTTGAGAATTTGATATGGCACAATGAACTTAGGGTACACATTCCTGGATCTGATAGCTCTTCCAACACCTATGGTAGGTGTTACTCTCAAAAACACATAATCCCCGACTTCAAACTCCAAAGGTCGCCTCCTCTGATACGCACAAGACTTTTTTCTACTCCAAGAAGTCCTTATCGTGTCTTGAATCTGCTGGACTTTCTCATTGGTCTATTGAAGCAACTCTGGTCTCACTATCAAAGACTCTCCATCTTGATACCAACATAGGAGTGGCCTACACTTCTTCCAATTAAGAGTCTCATAAGGTGCCATCCCGATTTTAGCATGAAAATTGTTATTGTATGTGAAATCCACCAAAGGCAACATCTCATCGCAACTTCCTAAATGATCCATTACACAGGTTCTTAAAAGATCTTCTAAAGATCGAATTGTTCTCTCATAAACCATCTATTTGAGGATGATAGGCCAAACTCGTTGTCAAACTAGTTCTTAAAGCATCTTGCAGAGTTTGCCAAAACTTGGATGTAAACCTTGGATCCCTATCTGATACAATTCTGGAAGCTACTTAATGTTGTCTCACTACCTCTTGATATACAATTTTGCTAGCTTTAACATGGATAACTTCAAACTCACTAACAAGAAATGTGCACTCTTCATCGGTCGGTCAACTATCATCCAAATAGCATCGTGACCTCTCACTAACTGTGGTAAATGGTAACAAAATCTATAGCGATGTGATTCCACTTCCACTCATGAACATCTAATTGTTGTAACATTACTCTAGGTCTCTAGTGCTCCACCTTGGCCTTTTAACATGTTAGACATGCAAAAACATGCTGAGCTACTTCCTTCTGCATGCCAGGCTAGCAAAAGGTCTCCTTTAGGTCTTGGTACATCTTAGTCTTGCTTGGGTGCAAACTAAAATGTTATGACCCTTATCAAGGATCATTCTCTTTAACTCTTCATCTGTAGGTTCACAAACCACAACCTCGAATCTTAGCACACCATCCACTCCCATCACAAAATTCATAGCTTGATATGTACACAACAACTCATTGATGTTAAGTGATGTAGTCGACTAGTAGCAAACTGTGTCTCGAATTTGGCTACCAAGGTATCAAAACAATTGATTGAGTAGGAGGAAAGGTGTGTGAACAAGCTTGGGGCATTGTCCTTTTAAGACATAGGGAACACCCTATAGAGAATGGTGAATGGTGTCTCAAGATATGTATAAGCTGACTTGCATTACATAGGCATCGACACGCTCATCGAGATCTGTTGTGTCGTCATACTTGTCTAACATGGGACTTATCGAATTGCTGGGAAGGGATGCCTCCATTATATCCTCCATGAATGGGTGCCAACGGGACAACGCGTCGAGGGTACACGCAGAGGTGGGGGGTTTGGAGCGTACATTTTGGGAAACAATAATTTAGTGAGTTCTTAAAAAAATCATTACCTCTTTCCTTAATGTATACACGTTTTTATATTTCCTGAGTTGGGCTGTTATGTGTACAATAGTTAATCTAGGCCCAAGTAGGCCCATTGTCCCATTAATGATAGTTCTAGAGTTGATTTATGCCTTATTATTACTAATAAAATAATTACACGAAAATCTTGCAACTTGATTGTCTTGAATGATTACTCAAGAGGTCGAGATGTTGATACATGCCGTCATAAGAGTGGCATGTCAATATTTATGATTGGAATCAGTGTGTCAAACAATACATTGATCCCCTAGGCTCAAGAGATCACGACGAGTCTTTGAAAGAAAAATTCATTTGTTTTACGTTTATTCGGTTATTCGACATGTAGTTGAGCCATATGGTATAATAAACCTTTCCCTCTCTGTCCTCACACAATTCTTTTCTTTCATCTAACTTCCTTAATTCCCTGTTGCACCTTCTATTTGTATTAATTAACATCATTCTCTAAAAATTTTCCATTAATTTTTCATGCAATCAGTTTCAATTCAACATTTTTTTTTCTGTGTTTTCTTGTGTCGTTTCCCCTTGTGCTAATTACATTGGGGAATTGATCCTTTTGAATGAAAGATCAAATCTTGAAGTTAAATCGATAATTCAAGTATGAGTTGTTTCATCAATGGACATTGGGTCTTCACAACATCCATATGGGTATCCAAACCCTTATTTGTACCTGTGAACACCTCTCTATACCCTCTTCCTGCTCCATATGTACCACCACTATATCCATATCCACCAAATCCTCCAGATACCTTTAACTACTCATACCCTCACTTCCTCCACCACCCTCAGCACCTTATTCTAGCCAGACAACCATTCCTCATACCCTTCTCCTCCTCCTCCTCATCCACCTCATGATTCCTTTGACTTTCCTATGCCTCAACCACCTATTTATCCTTACCCTCTCCAAGGTTCTCGAAAATGGAGTGTCACAGGTGGTGGAGTACCTCAAACTAGTGATAGTTATAACCCTCCTCCTATCTTGGCACGTATTTCCCATTGAGGAAAGGTGGAATGGTAACTTTGTATCAAGATACTCATGTCTCATATGGTTCTCTACCTAATATTATGCTTGACCATGGCATGTATTACGTTGATGGAAAGTCTTGGCATGACGTTTTTGATACCATACGTGCAACTCATAGATTGGTTTACATTATGGGATGGTTATTGTGGCACAAAGTTAGGTTGGGAAGGGATGATGGCATTGCAACAAATTTCACCCTGGGTGAACTTCTAAGGGCTAAGTCATCAAAGGGAGTAAGAGTGCTTCTCCCTGTATTTATGTTTATTCATGGTTACAAAATGGTTTGTAATGTTTCTTTTGTGTTGCTTATTATGTATTTATGTTTGGGGAGGATTTGGAGAGTGTTTGGTTTATTGTTTGCATTCATTCCTAGTCAGTTGAATAGGAAAGTATGTGTCACAATGAATTAAATTGAATGCCTAGAATTGGATATCCAATGTAAAGCATGGTTTGCAAATGTTTGCATGTCGACGTTTTTGCTGCTATTGTTATCATAATTAAGTCATTCTATTTCTTTTGGAATTTTATTCATTGTGACAAGTGACTGCTTAGAAACTAATGATGGAAAAAAATGTATAGATGTTGGTTATTGTTAATAGGAACTTAAGAACGTAAAAATTGTTTAAGAGTTGATTGAATATTTAGTAAGGGCAAGTGAGATCACTATTCATCTTGGAAGCCATTCTCTAAATATGAGGAGAATCTAAGCATCTTGTTATTTTGAAAGATTATTGTCATTTATTCTACACTTTATTTTTATATGTTGTTTATAATTTTGTAATCCCTATTTAATTTTGAAAATATGTTATTTATAATTTCCTTTTTTGTTTTCTTCCTTCTTTCTATAAAATGTATCATTTCTCATTTAAAATTATACAGAGATTTAATGGCTTTCTTTATACTCTGCTCATTGTTTAGTACCACTTAGTAAAAGCTCTGTTTTTGTCTTTCCAATGGACTGACATTGCCCTAAATAGGACAAAGCTATCTTCTAATCAAACTCTGTTTGCAATTGGATGTGGGACTTCATATATATTGGCTTGTGATATTTCTTTTCCCTATACAATTAATCTGTCATTAAGTAATACTAACAATACTTAACATGTTGACCTTGTCTAAAGGATTTGTTCTGTATGATAGCTTGCAAAGTCATTATTTTGTCCTGTTTTGATAACATTTGTAGCTTGATCTACGAAGTATATTTTAATTTGATGACTTGTGAACAAATTTTGCTTTTTGATTGAAATCACAATTTTATGATATGATTTTATTTTAATTATGCAAAATTATATTGTTTTACATTCAGGATGGTATAATGGCAACTCATGACGAGGAAACTAGACGATTTTTCAAGAACTCTTCTGTGCAAGTGCTGCTTTGTCCTCGCATTGTTGAAAAACGATATAGCTGGGCCAAACAAAAGGTTTGTTTTGAATATAACAGGCTTAGCCCTTATTTTCTATTATTCTGTTACTATTTTTATCTATAAATAAACAATACTTATGTGTGTATTTTACATAAGGAATATTAATCCTTATTTACTTTCCTTTTATTTTAATATGGTATCTAGAGTCTAGGGTTAAGGTAAAAAACTTTTTTGGTGAATCCAATGTTCACCGATGTTTCTCCACTGTCGTCTTTCCTGCCCTTATACACTATTCCGTTGCATTGCTCCCCTGTTGTCCACTGCTGCTGCCTCTGTCGCCGTCTATTGGACGAACACATCACCGGTTGACTCGTCTCGGCCAAGCGACCACTGTCCCACTAAAATTGCGGTGACCGAAGCTTCGACACGGTTTCATGTGATGTTTACTACCGTCGGAGTCACCATGTTGCCTTTGGGATCTGCTTTCGTCATCTTGATTTGAGTTAACTTGAATTTTTAAGGTTTTTCTCTCTTCGAAGGTGGTTTCTCTCACTTCATCTACGACCTCTTTTGTTGTGTCTTCGTCCATTTATACTAATTATGTTAATGTTCATCTTTTCATTAATAAATTGGATGGAACGAATTATGATACTTGGACTTCAAATATTAAATTATGGTTTAAGAGTCAAGTACATGTTGATCATCTTACTAAGTGTAGTGTCGATGTTGATGAAAATAAGATTTTCCGTGGGCTAAAAATTGATGCCCAATTATGTATTGTTATCAAATCTACCATTCACTCGTCTTTAAAACAAATTTTTCGTTCTTATGAGACGTATTTAGAAGTTTGGGAATAAGAAAAATTATTGTACACCAATGATACTCAATGTTTTTATGTTGTATGGAAAAATCTCTTAAATATTATTACTCCCAGATGTCTTGATGGTATAATAACAGAGTATTTGGATAAATTTATGTTTTTCTTAATGATTTTAATAAGTTGTTGCCTCTTAGCTTCTACTCCTTAAGAACTTGGGTAAAAGTCAAAGTTTTTCATGTTATTAGCCTTACATAAGCTTTTTGATGATTATCCCATGTTCGTGACCAAATTTTGGAATATCTTATTGTGTCCAATTTTATTTCCACATGTTCAACCCTTTGTGTGTTAGGTAAACACACTACTAATATACTTATTAATTTTGTTGATGACTCATGGTATCTCAACGTGATGATCGCACATGCCTTCACCTTTACAAGCTAGGAAAAAGGTGTCACAAGTGTGACCATTGTGGCAAGCTTGGTCATAAAATTTACAAGTATTACACTTTACATGGTCGTCCTCCTAAATTTGCAAGGTCACCCTGTTATTTTCAATGAATTTCTTAATAGTATGAGGATCGCCAAAACTCTGGTTTCACTATTTCCGTTGCACATACAACACACATAGGTATATCTTTTGTTGACCTCACTCACTCCAATTCTCTTAGTCCTTGGGTTGTAGACTCAGGTGTCACAAATCACATTACTGGTAATAAATCAATTTCTTTTTATCTATCTCTGATTTTTTACCTTCCATTATCATGGCTAATGACTCTTGAGTCTTATCCCATGGTGTTGGTACTATTTATCTCCTTTTTTCATTTTTTATTGATAATGTTCTCTATGTCCTGAACCTTCCTTTAACTTTTTATCTATGTCCTTGGGTCCTGTTTGTTTACAGGAGTGGAATTTCGGGTCGGATGACTGGCATTAGATGCGAGTCTCATGGTCTTTATCCCCTACAAACATCTACACATGTTGGCACGGTCATGGATTTTCCATCTCTCCTTTACGCTCAGTTGGGTCATCCTAGTCTTGTCAAGATACAACAGATTGTTCTAAATTTGTCCAAATTATCCAATTTGTCTTGTGAGTCATGTTATTTAGGAAAAGAAAGTTATAATTCTTTTTCGTGTAGTGTTTTACAACGTACTTCGTCTCCTTTTGTCTTAGTCTATTCAGACATTTGGGGACCAAGTCTTGTTACGTCTAATTTAAGATTTCAATGTCTTGTTATTTTTATTGATGATTTTTCAAGGTGTACTTATTTATTTTAAATGAAAAATCGTTTTAAGTTATTTTCTATATTTCAATCTTTTTTTAATGAAATTAAAAACCAATTTGGAGTTTCACTTTGAATCTTACGCAGTGATAATGCTCGTGAGTATCTTTCTCATTCTTTTAATACTTTTATGAAATTTCATAACATACTTTGCCAAACTTTATGTGTTTATACACTTCAATAAAATGGGGTGGTTGAGCGCAAGAATAGACATCTTGGTGAAACTACTCGCAATCTTTTAATTCATGGTGAGGTCTCTCAACAGTTTTGGGGTGATATTATTCTTAGTGCATGTTACCTAATTAATTGTATGTCATCCTCAATTTTATAGAATAAAATTTCTCATTTTATTTTATTTTCTCATAAACCTTTTCATCCCTTACTCCTTTAAGTTTTTTGATCTATTTGTTTTGTTCATAATTTTTGTCCTGGTCTTAATAAATTATCTGCTCAGTCACACAAATATGTCTTTTTAGGATTCATTAGATCTCAAAAGGGATATAAATGTTTCTCACCCTCTCTTAACCACTATTTCATTTCTGCAAATGTCACATTTATTGAGTCGTATTTTTATTTCAAGTCTTCATGTTCTCCACATGTGTCTCTATCTAATCAAGTACATATTCCGGTTGTCTTTGATACTCCTATTGTATATTGTGTACCTAAAGATTTCTCTCATCCACCACCTTTTCAGGTTTATTGTCATTGTTAGACTTCTCATCATCCATCCAATTACTTTCTTCTAGCACTAGCTCCTTCGGCCCCGACAATTGAACCTGATCTTTCTATTGCCATTCGTAAAGGTATACGTTCTACTGTAATCTCTCTCCACATTATACTGCATCAAGTTACCATAGACTATCTCAATCTTTTTATACTTGTTTTTCGTCTATTTCTTCTATGTCCATTCCAAAAACTGTAAGTGATGCCTTAGTCCATTCTAGTTGACATCAGGCAATGCTTGATGAATTAAGTGTTCTTCAGAACAGTGGAACTTGAAAACTCGTTCCTTTACCTTCTGGAAAATATGTTGGTTGCTGGTGGATTTTTGCTATCAAAATTGGTCTTGATGGTACTATTATCGTCTTAAAGCTCATTTAGTGACTGAAGGTTATACAAATTTTTTATGTAGACTATGGTGATACATTTTCTCCAGTAGCAAAGATGGCTTCTGATCGCTTACTCATAGCTATAGCAGCTCTTCAAAGATGACCTATTATCAATTAGACATCAAAAATGTTTTTCTTAATGAGGATTTGCAGGAAAAAAGTTATATGGAGCAACCTCCAGGTTTTGTTGCTCAAGGACTTCTGGTTTGGTATGTCGTCTTCGCAAATATTTATATAATCTTAAGTAGTCTCCTAGGACTTGGTTTGGAAAATTCAGTAGTGTTATTCAACAAATTGGTATGACTCGCAGTGAGGGTCATTCAATTTTTTACCGTCACTCAAGTGTTGGGTGTATCTATCTAGTGGTATATGTTGATGATATTGTTCTTACAGGTAGTATCACAATGATATCTTTCAAATAAAACAACATATTTGTCACCACTTTCAGAGCAAAGATCTTGGCAAACTCAGATTTTTCTTGGAAATTGTGTAGCACAATTTAACAATGGTGTTATTATCTCTCAATAAAAGTAGGCATTGAACATTTTGTAGAAAACTGGATTAATGAATTCAAAATTTGTTGACACTCCTATAGATCCTAATGCCAAACTTCTACCTAGTCAAGGAAGTCTCTTTTAGGTCCTGAGAAGTATAGAGGATTAGTTGAAAAATTGAATCATCTTATTGTTACTCATCTTGATATTTTATTTTGCAGTCAATATGGTGAGTCAATTTTTTAATTCTTCATATGTTGATCATTAGAATGCAGTCATTCATATATTGAAGTATATTAAATATTTTTTTAAAAATGGCTTACTATATGGTCATAATAACCATAGTAAAGTATTATATTATTCATATGTTGATTGGGAAGAATCTCCATTTGAAAAAATATCTATTTCTGGATATTATGTTCTTATTCGTGATAATTTAGTTTCTTGGAAGAGCAATAAATAACGTATTGTGGTAAGATCTAGTGCTGAAGCAGAATATAGAGCTATGGCCTCAGTTACCTGTGAGCTTATTTAGCTTAAACATTTACTAAAAGAATTGCAATTTGGATAGGTCACTCAAATTACACTCATATGTGATAATCAAGCTGCTTTTTATATTAGTTTAAATCATATCTTTCATGAAAGGACCAAACATATTAAGATTGATTCTTATTTCATTCAAGAAAAAGTTGAATTTGGAGACATGAATTTGTTAATTCGAATGATCAGTTAGCTGATATTTTCACTGAATTTTTACGAGGACCTAGAATTGACTATATTTGTAACAAGTTTGGTATATATGATTTATATACACCAACTTAAGGAGAAGTGTTGAATATAGCAGACTTAGTCCATATTTTTTATTATTCTGTTACTATTTTTACTTATAAAAAAGCAGTCTCTATTGATATATTTTACACAAGAATGATTAATCCATATTTATTTTTGGTTTATTTTAATAGTTTGGTTTGACAATGATTCTACCCATTAAAATATTTTTTTACAGGAACAGTAGTCATTGTCTTAGAAGATTTTAAACAATCTGCTTTTCACTCTTCGGTATACTTTAAGATGGACATGCTACTAGGGATAGTATGGTTCCATTTGGTAGTTTGCCTAACTTCTTGTCATGAATGTCAGAATTTATGACAAGGTTTTGTTTCTGTAACTGTTTCTATATATACATCTTTGCATTGGATCTCTGTATATATGTTCACATACTTCTACAATTTTAGTTCTAGAGTTCCAAAATATTTTTTTTTCTTTCTAATTATCAGGAAGTTGGAGCAATATACACACATCATCAGAAAACTGTAATTGTGGATGCTGATGCTGGAAATCACAAGAGAAAAATTGTTGCATTTGTTGGTGGACTTGATTTGTGCGATGGGCGATATGATAATCCCAACCATCCTCTCTTCAGGACACTGCAGACACTGCATAAGGATGACTATCACAACCCTACTTTCACGGTAGTATATTTTTGTTTGGTTGTATTATCACTAGATTTTTCCATCAATCATTTCATAGGCAACAAAGTAAATGTGTAAATTATAGCCACAAAGGTTTATAACTCCAATTTTTAGTAATTCTTGAAGAAACCAAATAACCAAAGAAATATTTCCATACTGGAAGATTAAAGGATTATATTAGTTTTAAGTGTATGTTGTGATAAGTTCAACACACTTTGAATTGTAAATCTAGCATTGCCACTCGTGTAGAACCTCATATTTAATTAAAGCTATCAAAATGCGCTACCCAGCCTAGCCCACCACGGGTTGGCCACATGGTGGACCAACACGGCTTCACTCTTCAAAAAAATGACCCTGAGTTGGCTACCATGGGTTAGTGGGTTGAATGGACCAACTTAATTTAGAAATTGAAGATTTTGTGTTGTTCTTTTTTTCTTCTATCTACTTTTTCTAATATGAAAATTGGAACCAAATTCTAAATTACTTGAATAATCATGATAAAAAAAATCATCATATTAATATGCATCTAAATATATTTATAATAATGTTGTAAATGATAATTCTAAATATCATACTAGTATGCATACATAACACAAACACTCTAAATAATATCAAAATATTTATCACAGGTTGGTGAGCCAGTCGATCTCACCACGGGTTGGTAAGCCAACTCGGCTTACCACGGGTTCAACTTGGATGAGTTGGGTTTTTAGTAGGTCACGTTGTCTCACAGGCTTGGACCCACTTTGATAGTGTATATATAATGTATTGTTGCTAACTAGATGGTCTCTGAACATGTAAGTCTATTCCATATTTCGGACACATCTAAAACTACCCTGCAAATTTATGACAGATTTTCTCCTATTTTAGCTTTGCAAGTATGTAGATAAGAACTAATACGTTTCAATTTTAAAGCAAAGTATGTCGGTAGAATACCATATTATTCTGATGATGTGGATTTTACAATGATAGGGTAATACTGGTGGCTGTCCACGGGAGCCATGGCATGACTTACATTCTAAAATTGATGGTCCAGCAGCTTACGATGTTTTGACCAACTTTGAGGAGCGCTGGTTAAGAGCTGCGAAACCTAAAGGGATTGAAAAGCTTACAAGTTCATATGATGATGCATTGCTTAGGCTAGACAGACTGGTAGATATCTGTTCAATTGGTGATCTAAATCTTGATGTGGATAATCCGGCATCATGGCATGTTCAGGTGCTCATTTGATTGGTTCTGAATAGAGATTTAGAATTTCTAGAAGCAGTTACTTTCTTCTCATTTTCACTAGTTAGAGGAAAACATTGAATATGCATGCTTTTGGAATACAGATATTCCGTTCAATTGATTCAAATTCTGTCAAGGGATTTCCGAAGGATCCAAAATATGCATCAATCAGGGTCAGTGAAAGGTTTTAATGTTTCTAAATTTTCTTTCTCATTCTAGATTCCAGTTCATCAGACATGAGTCACCTTATTTGTAATTAAGGAATAGTTAACTATTACTGTGTTTATGCAGAATCTAGTATGTGGGAAGAAGGTGCTGATTGACATGAGTATACATACAGCGTATATAAAGGCCATTCGTGCTGCACAACATTACATTTATATTGAGAATCAATATTTCATTGGGTCTTCATACAATTGGAGTCATTATAAAGACCTTGGTATGCAACTCTTCTTTGTGAACATTTTTGCCTTTTGCTTCAAGAGTTCCTTCTTTTACTGTGCTGAAGATTTTGAAGAGCATAAGTTGTTATGCCATATCAGTTTTTACAAGGATAAAGAATCCTAAGCTAAAATTCATTATGCAGAATTTATATTTTACTAATTAAACCGAATGATCTACAAATTACGTAAAAGAAACAAAACACTTCCTTTCAAATCCATGATGTTATTTTGGTGCATTTTATATGGATCAAAGGCTCTGGAAATTACACGAGTATGTAAATTGTTTTTAGCCAAATCTTACTAAAATATAAATCCCTATGGTTTCCTCTAGAGTTTTTATTTTTTTTTTTAATAAATTCATATTAGACATAATTATAGATTTTGACATTCAAAATCCAGCAATCATTTGTCATTACATGAAAACATATTAAAGAAAGAAACAAAAATTACAATGAACGTGGAGCCGTGTTACTACACCAGATCAGAGAACACAAAAATACACAAAGGAAAACTCTTCCTTTCAAACTACAACAGAAACATCACCTAATCCCCAAACCCCCAAGATTGGTCTTAATATATAGACTAACCTCCACACTAACAAACAACCCCCCGCCTAACAACATTAACTGTCACTAATCCATTTATTTAATTTCATTCTGTAATACACCATCCACATCTTTTCCTTAACCTGTTGACTGGGCTTCCCCTGTTGCCTAACATTACTCCCGTCCATGAAAACCACCTTGTCCTCAAGGTGGAACTCCAAAAATTGTTCTTTGATTGTTGACCCGTCTAATACCAAATATCAGCAACAAAACCAACAGCACTGGTAGTATACACAGGCAGATAACAAGCTTCAGAAGTGGCCCTAATTGTTTTGCTCTCAGAACGCAGTAATATGTCCAAACAGCATGTGCTGTCCAAAGTGCAAGTATGATAGCAGTGTTCCTTGCTAGAAGATTCAATGATGATATCCTCTTTGGAGGAAACTTAACTCTTTCTGTTACCTCAATAGATTGACTCTCTCGAACAACTTCAACTGTCTCATTAGGAATTGGCTCTGCCTCGAAATGCTGTAGCACGTCCCTAGCTTGTTGTCTTTGAAATGAATGTCTGTAAATCCATACAAGTGAAGCTTCTCATTCTTCAAAATATGATCGAGGTGTTCTATCTGTAAAGTAGTCAAAAACATGCTTCATGTTGTCCCCCCTTCAATATTTAGTTGCTCTGGCATGATTGTCACCCATTCTCCCTCAGAGGGATTTAGGAATATTCCATTCTCTGCTGCTACCCAGGTGTCATACTCATTGAAATTTTGATCTAGAACTGGTCTAACACTTCCACTAATCACAACAACTGTGGTCTTTGGGTCATTGTCACGTTTTGTCAAAGGTTGTTTATGTTTTGTGGAAATTATAGGAACAACTTCTGTGATGCTCCAAGGATTAACTGGATTAACCAAAATTGCCCTAGCACCAACTGACAGTGCAGGTCCAACAAGTTTGTTGAGAATGAGAACCCCCTTTTCTTTTTCTTGGCAAGTCACAAATTCATAACTTACAAGATTCATTCCATACCTTAAAGAGATGAAAAGTTCTACATTTGTAAGCTTTAGATCAAGATGTCGATTGTAGATGGTGGAAGAGGGAAACCCGGTGCTCCCACGATGGTAATCACCGCTGGAAAAAGTGGCTGACGCGCCTCCACGTGCATCGGAGAGTGGTGACATTCACGTAGCGGAGAGAAGCGCATGAAGCACCACCGGAGCTCTGATGGCCGCGAACTCTGCGGCATGGTGGTCGCCTGGCAGAGGTGGCTCACTCGGTGATGTCGCCGGGGCAATCAGTGACGGCGGTGGCGGTGGCGGCAGCGTTTGAAGAACAAATTGTCGTACGTAGAGGCCGCCTCGGAGGTCTAATGGCCACGAACTCTACGACATGGTCTAAGAAGATAAGTTTTATTTTCCATCTACACATCAAGAACAAACCTCCATCTTGTTTAGAAGCACAATCAGACTCCTAGTTCACAATAACAAGACCTACTTTATTAACATCACCAGTCCAAACAAAATTGTGAACCCATATGCTAACCTCTTTTAAAAGATTGAGAGACCATTTATAACTTTGAAAACTATTTGCCATAATGTCAGAGATGGTAGAATTAACTAACTGAATCCTCCCTCATCGTGCTAAGACATTTACCTTTCCAAGAAGCAAGCTTACTTTTAACTTTGTCAAACCAAAGGTTGAAAGAAACGGGCCTTAGGAGCACCAACAAAGATGGGAATACCAAGATATTTGAAAAGAATGGAGCCCTTATAGCAACCTAAAACACTTCTAATCCTGCTATTAAAAGAAGTGGAATTATCCATATTGAAGAAAAGACTTTAGATGCATTCATCCATTGACCAGAAATGGAACCATAAACTTGCGAAAAGGCCATAAGATTGGACAAAGGCTTTTTGTTAACCCTGCAAAACACAAAAATGTCATTAGCATAAAGAACATGTGTTGGAAAGTCTTTACCTTTAGATCCCGTCATAGGGAGAATTTTGTGCTTAGTGACCAAATAAGATAAGCTTCTACTAAGAACCTCTTCATCCAAACAGAAGAAAAGAGGAGACAAAGGATCTCCTTGCCTAACCCCACGGTTACATTTAAATAACCAACAGAATTCCCATAAATCCTAATGGAGAGTAAAGCAAACTGCAAAATGATATGAATCCAGTTGATAAAAACATGATGAAATCCAAAATGTTGCAGAACCTGCAATAAAAAGTTCCAACTAAGAATATCAGAAGCTTAGAAATATCAATTTTAATAGCAACATTATCACCCTTGGTTTTTTTGGATTACATGTTAACAACTTCAGAAACAATACAAATTTAGTCTGTTATATTCCGACCCTTGATGAAACCATTTTGGTTGTGAGAAATGATTCTACTGCAAACATCACCAAGCCTGTCAGGCAAGTTTTTGGAAATAACTTTAAACCTGGAACCACCCGACACAATCAGGATCAGGAGCAATGTCCATGTTAAGGGCAAAAACAGCAGATTTAATCTCAGCATTATTAGGAACTTTGATTAGAAGCTGATTTTCATCTTGGTTGACAACGTGAGGAATATAATTAGAAATAATAGTAGAAACCTGATCCTAATACAAGTTATTAGAGCTAATCAGCATACAGCTTTTTATAAAAAGATAAAATAGAGTCCTCAATCAAATTATGATCTTCAATCACAGAATTACCCGCAACAAGTTTATAAATCCACTAGCATTTTGTCTTTGTCTCACAACAGAATGAAAGAAAGCAGTGTTCCTATCCCCATTAGTGAACCAACTCATTCGAGCTTTCTCCTTCCAAACGATAGTTTGACAATCCAAAGCCATATTCAAATCATTCGAAACAGCCTTTTCTTGAGCCAACAAATAAGAAATACCAGTAGATGAGGATCTAGCAATAGAGAGTTGTATGTCTGCCAATTTTTTCTGATTTTCAGTCACAGCCTTGTGAACATTACCAAAGATATTTTTGTTCCAACCTTTAAGAGCCAACTTCGGCCTTTATAACTCCTTTTGAAGAATAAGCATAGGACAGCCAGAGACATTCTCAGCCCAAGAAGATTTAGCCAAGGGAAGCAAATCATCATGCTTAAACCACATTTTAAAAAATCTAAACTAGAAGGCCTCATAATGACAGCAGAATCCGAAATAGAAAGTAGTAAAGGATGATGATCAAAGCAATTTCTAGGAAGAGCATTATACTTGCAGGTTTTACATTGACTAATACAATCAAAGGTAGCAAAAATCCTATCAAGCTTACGGGTGATTCCCCAACCTGTCATTAGTCCAAGCGTAAAAAGGTTCAGAAAAAGGAAGGGCAAGCTAAACTCTGTACACCAAACATGATGAGGAGGATTGCCCCATTTGGATCCCTCAGCAGAGAGAACAGCATTGAAGTCCCCCATAATGCACCAAGGACCCTGAAAATTGGACGATGCAGTCCAAAGAGAATGCCTTCTAACATAATAACTTGCAGCATACACGCCTGCAAAATTGTAAGAACTTCCTGCAGCAGTACAGAAACCAAGATATATTGAACAGAAGAGTTAAGCACAGAACAATTTAAATCAGCATCTCCAATGCACCAAAGTTTAGGAACTTTAGCAACCTTATCAGAAGTAGCAAACAACCGAAGATTAAATGTTTGAAAGAATTTAACATAAACATCAATAATTGAATAAATAACTTGTTCTAATTGTATTTTTAAGGTGTTATCAAATGTTTAGTTCCCTTTATACATTCATCACACTAGACATTCCTGGTGGATTTTCTGTATGCATACTGGGTGAAGATGAATAACAAGGTTGATTAGCCTGTTCCAATTATGTCCTTTAAATGTTAAAAGTCCCATGTTTTTGCAGGAGCTAATAATTTAATTCCAATGGAAATTGCACTGAAGATTGCTGCAAAGATAAGGGCAAATAAGAGATTTGCAGTGTACATTGTTATTCCCATGTGGCCGGAGGGTGTTCCAGCAGGTGCTGCCACTCAAAGGGTTCTATATTGGCAGGTATGCTTCAACTCACAAGATAAAGGCCAGTATTTTTTGTCTGGCAAGGGTTTGACTGAACTTTCATATTATCTACCTGGAATCCTGCTTTATAAATCGTGATTTTTAACACCCAGATGACCTGTTGATTTCTCTACTCATCAGAAAAAAGAAATGACTAAAACTTATATGACCTTTAAGTTGATAGTAGTTATGCGACTTCTGGCCCCAGAGTATACTCTAAAAGAATCCTGGCTGTCACTAGTCTGACTGTTTTAGTGTATAAATGCTTTAAAGAGTCGAGTATTAATTATTTATTTAATAGAAATGACAAGGCCTATGAGAAATATTCTTTTCAATTGCCTTCTATTCTGGCTTTCCTTTCATGAGATGTTTGAAATCAAGTCTTTTAGGTTTTTAATTGTTCAACCTGGCATCTAGTTGCATATAAGCTCCATTTTAATCATAGACCAGTACTACATTTTTTTTCTCCTATTCTTTCTGCTTTGGAGCATGTAGCTTCTTTTTCCAACAACTGAGCCTTTTCTCGTTACATTGGAGCAGCTGCACGAATCAACAATTCCATTTGGCATCACAAAAAACCAAACTTTCATTAAAATCACTTACCTTGAAGATAGATAGGGAATTTCACAACTTCCAAGATATTGAAGTACATTGAATTTGAATTGATCTCATTTTAAATTGTTTCTTTTTTAAAATATTTTGTTTGGACAAGACAATTACAATTTACTGAATTAATTTTTTGGTTTGGATAAAGTATTTCAATTATGACCAAATGCAAAACGTTGTTTAAATACCAAACAATTGTTAATAATATTGATAATCTTGTTTAGTCTATCTTGGTTTATGTTATTTTGGTCAAAGTTTGTATAAATTTTTTGAATTTATACTGTTGAAGCTTTTTTCTCAATTAATGTTTATTGAGATTGTATTTAATTGATTTTGACCACAATTATTTATGCCAATATTGATCAAGGTTATTTTTATGACATTGTTGGTTGGGATATTTTTTTTTTGCTGACTTTTTTTTTTAGATGTATGCTGAAATTTCTCCTAATTGACATTAACGAAAAACAATCCTAGTTATAGGGCCTTAAAGGACTTGGTTCTTGCACTTCTTACTCTATTTTCTTTTTCCTTAAAAATTTCAGCATAGAACAATGCAAATGATGTATGAGATAATTTACGAGGCTTTGGTTGAAGCTGGGCTTGAAGCAGCATTCTCTCCACAAGACTATTTGAACTTCTTCTGTCTTGGCAATCGGGAGGCAATAGATATGTATGAGAATGTCACTGTGTCTGGAACTCCTCCACCAGCGAATAGTCCACAAGTATGAATGCTATGCTCCCATTCCCTCTTCCCTTCTCAATTATATTTTTCTACTTGCACAGTTTTATGTTGGCCACTTCCTATTGACTGCCTCCCCTGAAAGATTGTAGTGTTAGTGAAAGTTACATTTTCAGAAAAAGAAAAAAAAATAAAAAATAGGAACAATCTGGAGGCTCAGAAAAATTTGAACTCTGCGCTCCCCATTCCCACTTTCCTTCTTAACTGCATTTTTTCTGCTTGCATAGTGTCATGAAATAGCGGGTTCGTATAAAGTTATAGATATCTATTACCAATGAATACCAAAAGTTTCATTATTCTGTTAGCATGTGGACTGCCCCCTGCAACGAAAAGGGTGAAAAACTGTTATATATTCCATCCAAGTGTCGTTTTTTTTTTCTTCATTTTTGAAATGCAATATGCCGGTGCCCTTTGGCCAGGAAAATAGTAGAAACAGTCGACGATTCATGATTCATGTTCATTCAAAAGGCATGATAGTTGATGATGAATATGTCATATTGGGGTCTGCCAACATCAATCAACGCTCTATGGAAGGAACAAGGGACACTGAGATTGCAATGGGAGCCTACCAACCTCATCATACCTGGGCAAGATTGTCGACTTATCCACGTGGGCAGGTTAGTTTTATTTTAAAATTAGTGGCTTCTTGATTGAAAGATCATTACTTGAAGTTGATATAAATCACATGCAGAAATGTCTAATAATATATTATGAAGTTGATCAAATCTACACCTTTTTCATTTTTCAGTCAACAGCTATTATTTCACACTCTAACTTCTTCTAAAGTGCCCTCTTTACTTTATATGGGAGTCAATCCAAATAATCAGGCCCTTACACAAACCAATATCTTTGGGTTTATTTTGGTTTCTCTAACTGCCAGGAAAAGTAATATGCATTTCCCAATATAACTTATAAGGATCTAAGTCTAAATTTAGCTTCTGGTTTACTAGTATTTATGTTTTTGTAATGTGTGGAGTAAAAGAGTAATAGTCCTAAATAGCTACCATATTGTTTTGACAGTATGTTATTTTTACATTTGTGTGAAACTATACATGCAGATCCATGGATATAGGATGTCACTTTGGGCTGAACATACGGGTACCATTGAAGACTGCTTCTTACAACCAGAGAGCCTTGAATGTGTTAGAAGGATTAGAACAATGGGTGAAGCGAACTGGAAACAATTTTCAGCTAGTGATGTAACAGAGATGAGAGGGCATCTTCTGAAGTACCCTGTAGAAGTTGATGAAAAGGGTAAAGTAAGATCCCTTCCTGGCCATGAAGAGTTCATGGACATGGGAGGAAAGGTAGTTGGACGGTTTTGAATCTCTTAACTATTTGATTTGTCTTTTTACATTCACATCAATGGATAGGAATCAGTTTTTGAGAGGTGACAAGTATGTTTCATAACTATAACATCATCAATTTACTTAATAACTTAATAAATTAAATAATAGGTTAATGATACGTGACATCTAAAAGTTGCTCCCTCTATCTTCTATCATTATCGAAAGTTTTTTACTTAATTTTTTAATAATTGTTTTTGAGTGACCACAGTGTTATTTAAATATAAAATTTATAAATACTTTTTACTTAATCGAAGTTAATTCCGATGAAACTTTTATCTAATTTGTATGATTGAATAATGTATATAAAAAAATATTAGATTCAATCGCAAACACCTGTTATTTATATCATGCTTTTAAAATGAGACTGTCTTAAATTTCTAATCATTTTAAAAGTAAAACCTACATATTAACAAGTAAGCATTACAATCAAATTTATTTTAAGATTTGTGGAAATACATAGTTTATAGCTTTTTTAAAAATATTTGGACAGATTTTCCTTTTAAGAATAAAATTAAAAGAATTAGGAAATTGATTAAATAGTTTTATAAAATATGTAACCATGACTAGTTTATATTTATAAATAGTTTTCTTAAATAACAAAACGCTACATGAAAAATAAAACTATCTTAAAAGTGCTGCAAGAAAAATAAAGTCATCTTAAATGAAGGTGAAACTAAAATAAGTTTACTCCAAACTCCATAATTTAATAACTATCTAATTGGAAGAGATTCTACCTTTCTTAAACTCGATCAAGTCACATATCTCACTTATATAATCTGAATAATATATGAAAGAAAACATTTAGAATATCATAATTAACTAAAGAGAAAATAAAAGCAGTTTTATGTTGATAGAAGAATTTGTTCTTTTCAACAATATTGAACGGTTATTTATTAATATACTTAGACAATTATTTTGTCTTTTTCATTTGTTTCCTACAACAATTTACAAAATGGAATAAATGAAAAAATATTGTTGAAATAACTGAGCCATTGATCAACCCAACGTAGTGTTTTTTTAATAACACTCTAAATTCATGACTGATTGGTTTATAATTTTGATAATTCAAAGTAACAACAATATTAAAGTTTATATAAACATATTAAAGGTTGCGTTCCGTCAAAGAGATAAACATAAATAATTTTTACATAAATTTGTATTCTTTGAGACTGCTGAATAAAAAAATCATGTTAATACAGGGTAAATATTGATACTTACAACATTAGAAAATAATATAAGAAATATTATATTTTAATAAAATAATTAAGCAATTATGTATTTACGTGTTTATTTACAACCCTCACTTTAATGGTTAAAAACTTATTGAAGACCTTCTTCAACCCATAAATCTTACTTTTAGCCTTCAAGTTTTGTCATCAATATCCACATTGACATTTTTAATTAAGTCAATTTGAATGTTACTTTCAATCATTGAAAGGACGATACAATTATCTTATAAAATTGGTAAAATATTTTGAGTAGAAAAAAAAAAGTGTTCAAAATTTGAAAGTGTTTAGTGCAAGGTGATATTGATTTTGAATGAAAAATTAAAAGGAAAATCATGAAAGGAAAAAGTTTATGAAAATGTGCAAATGTAAACTACGAAGGGAATATATAAAGATTATATTGAACAAAGGAAAAATGAAGTATTAAACAACTATAATAAACAACATTTAACTAAAATTTCTTAGGAGGATTTGACGGAAGCTGGATAGTTGATTTGAAAGTTTTTGAAGGAAAAATCATTCTTCACATTTTTTATAGAAGAAAATTGTTAATTTTACTAAGTGAATTTTCTTTCCTTTATATTTTTATCTTTGAGGGATGATGTATTTACTTTTTTTTAACTTTAAGATTACTCTATTAGGTACCTTTTTGTATCTAAGGATGGATTCATCAAGAAATACTATTTGCTGTCAAAATTAAGATTTCAAGAAATAAAATATTACTTAAAATCTCAATTCCATAATAATTCGTTGTAACAGTAAATCTTCTTAAAATAGGAAAGTTTTTGCAGGATATATGAATTTTGATAAAAAAATTTATATATTTAATTTATTAATATTTATATTCATATATAATAAAATATAATTAATTATATAATATATTATAATAATACTTATTATTAATAAATAATAATAAATTTAATAAAATTATAAAATAATAATAAAAATAAATTTATCAAATAGTAATATTATTAATAATAATATTTTATTTTTTATTTTAAAATAATTAATAATTTAATAATTTCAACAATTAAAATAATAACAATTCATTCATTATGCTTAACAAATTAATTATATTTAATTTTAACTATAATTTTATCTACTAAAAAATATTTTATTAATTATACACATCACATCATTCATATATTTTTATAAATTTTTCATCTAAATCTCACTATCTTTTTCTTAATCCAAATAATCCAACTTTTCTCACACTTTCATCTCAAATTCACTTTCTCAAATCTATCTTCTAATCTAAACAAACCCTTAGGGTATGTTTGGATGAGAGGGTGGATTTAGGATCAAAGTGTGTGGAAAGTTTGGTTGTTTAGATTAAAGAAAAGATAGTAAGATTTGAGTGGAAAGTTTATAAAAATTTATAAGTGATGTGACGTGTGTAATTAATAAAATAATTTTTTAGTAAATGAAATTGTAGTTTAAATTAATTTAAAATTAAAAATAATGGATTTGTTGTTTGTGATTAATAAATTATTATTATTTTGATAAAGTTATAAGATTATAAATTATTTAAAAATAAAAATTAATTTATTATTATTATTTTATAAAATTTATTTACAGTAATATTATAATTTCCATTAATATTTTTTATTAATATTAATATTTTATAATTTTATTAAATTTATTATTATTTTAGTAATTATTAATATTATTATGATATATTATATAATTAAATTAATTTTTATAAATTAATTTTAATTATTATTATAATGTT
>Ga0099824_1003829_pt1 | contig 21871 bp, 6 predicted proteins | sample SiratrowhiteBW_FD_76837 | JGI IMG/M metagenome (GOLD analysis project Ga0099824, IMG submission 76837) | Root nodule microbial communities of legume samples collected from California, USA - Siratro white BW | ecosystem: Host-associated > Plants > Roots > Nodule | place: USA: California... | reverse complement strand
TTTTTCTCTTTTTTATAAATATTTTTTTTATATTTTTTTTTATATATATATCTTTTAATATATATATAAAATAAATAAAATACACACACATATATATATATATATATATATATATATATATATATATATATATATATATATGAATGTTTTAATATAAATGTGATATATTCTTTTATATTTTTAACATGAATTAAATCAAATGTTTTTACTTAATTATTTTAAAAAATGTATTATTACCGATATATTTCGTTTTAACAAACTTTAGTATTTTTAAAGAAAATATCAATAATTAATCTATATCTAATATAAATAGATTACACACATATACATATATATATATATATATATGAATGTTTTAATATAAATATGATATATTCTTTTATATTTTTAACATAAATTAAATCAAATGTTTTTACTTAATTATTTTAAAAAATGTATTATTACCGATATGTTTCGTTTTCACAAACTTTAGTATTTTTAAAGAAAATATCAATAATTAAAATAACAATATATTACAATATAACTTTTTTTTATAGTAAATCTAAAGTGCAATTTAAAAAACACTTACTTTACATGAGTTCATCCTAAATAAGACTGGTCTTTCCCTCTATTTTTAATAGAGACAGATATTCAACTTATATTTTAATGAAATGACACTCCTTTAATTTTTAAATTTTAAACAAAAGTTGAATAACTTAATCAATTCTTTGATATAATGTTATCTGAGTGAGATTACTATTTGACCTAATAAGCTTGGAGGAACAACAACTAACATTATATTTTAGTTTTAAAATGCACATTCTCCTATTATTAATAAAATAATAATTGTATTTATGTTTTATTTAAATTTATACTTGCATTAAAATAATATGTAAGAATAACTTAATAATTTGAATTATATATATTTTATAGTTATTTGTGAAATTTAAAAGTATATTAATTAAAAATAGTAAGTTTGTAAAGATTTTAACCATGGAGAGTTGTTTTGATCTAAGTCCATTAAGGTTAATTACCGTATTTATGATATTGCTTATTTTAAAATTCTCTATTACAATTTTATCTTTAAAATATATCTTAAAGACTTAATGAAAGAAATTAAATTCAAATTATTTGATGTATTAGAACAGGTCTTACATTAAAAATGTAATAAAAATCTAAGAACCAAAATTTATTTTTGAAATCACTTTTTCAATCTTAATACAATTTCAATATTTCGATTTTAAGGAAGTTTAGATAATATCGTTAAAATTAATTATAATATATAATAATATTGACTACTTTAAAACTTAAAACATAATGAAAAATCACAATATATATATATATATATATATATATATATATTATTTTTAATCTTGAGCACTAGGAACTGTATATACCTGAACCATAGCTATACATGAGGCATAGCTATTTTCGTAACATTAAATTTTGTGGAATGTGAATTTTTCTCGACAGCTGAGTCATGTACATGGAACGTGAAAGTTAAAGTCAATGTGCAATATTAATCACAGCATTTTTGTCATTTTGTTTGATTTTCCAAGATACTTCGACAGAAATTATCACATGCTGATATTAATATCTTTTGTTGTGGAAAATTTCAGATTAAAGTACATGCAAATGTAATTTGACAAATTATACTCTTTTTTTTTCATTTAAAAAAGTGTGTACGAAAAGAAATAAAAGTGATTTGAACGCGACAATTTCTTATAAAGTTAGATTGAAATATCGCCTTTTTATCCACGAGCATTGTTTAATTTTAAGATAAAAAAAAATAAAAAAATGTAATTTAAAATAGAGAAAATAATAAAATTTTCTTAAATCCCAAAATTTCCCCTGCTATTGGTAATTATTATTCATCTTTGATTGCTTAATCACAGTCACCTAATGGCTATTAGCTTATTATGCAGATGATTCTTGTTCTTTTATGAGTAATTAACATTTAGTTTTACCAATGATTATTAACCTTTTATTAGATAGTAGCAATAAATGCAGATAGTACTAGTAAACAAAATAATTAGCCTCTTGTATTAGAATAGTTACAATGCATTATTAGTTACACATGTATCTTATAATTTTATAGATTTTATAATGTTGCATAAACTTTTTCAGTTCTTACATGCTTTTTCTACTTACATGTCATTTTTAATATTTTTAGTTATAACTTGAATTTCAATATTTTTAAATAAAATAATCAATAATTAAAAAATATATGTGAATAAAATTACTTATATATTATTCAGATATTAATTCTATTATAATTGATATTTTAATATTTTATTTATTATAAATTTCGTCGTAGAAAGAAATATTTATTTTGAATAATAAATAGACTAAAATACTAATAATTTTAAAAATTGTTAACTATAAAACAAAAAAAAATGCATTTAGTGAAATTATTAAATATCTTACAACTTGGCCTATCGCTTGTAAAAAGGTTAAAGTACCCCTTAACTAGTCCTTTTAATTCATTTTATTTTTAACTGTTAAAAAAATTAAATATCTTACAACTAATTTAAAAATAAAAAGTAGTTAGAGAAAATCAATAGATTTGAAAATTAATAGTTAAAAAATATTTGTCAACCCAACTCATTTGGATCTCATTATCAAAATTATCGTCATAATAAATTATCATTTTAAAAAAGGTCATACATTTTGAATAATTTCGTTAAAGTGTGGAATGACAACAAGAAAAAAATTTAAATTATTTATTTATAAAATTAATTTAAATAGATAGACTTAGTTAAAGAATATAAAATATATTAATAATTTATTTTACTTTTATTTGAATGCTATCTTCTTAGTATTAGACAAATTAAATCTATAAAATAAAATAACGACAATAATAACGTATTTTGGTTTTGAGTTACATCAAAAAGTTCTTTAAAACTTGTTTTTAAGACACTCGTGTGATTCACGTTTTATGACACAGACACACGTGAAGCCCATTAGGTCTGAATTTTTTAGACGTAATAAATAAACAAATAATATAAATTGTTAGCACATATTTAAACGGTCAAAATATTAAACAAGAAATACACTGAATTTTTAAGTAGTTATGTGACCCTTAATTAATTTTAAATGTGGACTATGATCTCTATTTATAGATACTATCATTCTAATTGACACCTAAAATTAAGGAAAATAAGCAATTGATAGATAAAATAATATATTTTATAATAATATCAATAAAATATTTATAGGTTGAATATCTAAAAATAATTACTCAATAATATTTATAAGCCTCAAGTGATATTTTGTACTTAGTAGTGTCAAAATAAGTTAAACTTGACCTACCAATTCATTTAACACGTGAAAACAAGTTCAATTAACTTAATTCATTCACCAAGTCAATGGATCAAAAGATGAGTAAAATTAGGTTTAGCTACTAATGTGATAATAATAAGATAATATTTTTATTACTGTGAGATTATTCTTATATCTTTAGTGGATAATATATAATTTATTATTGAATTGGATTAAAACTTTAATTCCATTTTAAAATGAATTTAGTTGAACTCTTGAAGAGTAGCTTTGACCAATTTGTGATCCTATGTTCTCAAAATATTTTTGAAAATAAATCATATGAATAAAGAAGTTACTATATTTTTGTTGGGTGGTTGATTTGACATGTTCAGTGCAATAGACAGCAATGCGTGCTTGTTAGCGTGGACCCGCCATCACTTCTATCGTGCGCCCGCGTTTTTCTCGTCTCCCAATACTTTCTTTTTTCACTGAAATTGTTAAACCAAAAATCATGGTCCTATCTATATAATATAATTACAGTTTACAAATATTATGATTCCTTTTGCCATTTATTTTCTACAAAATGGATATTCTTTATTAATTATCTTTAAAAAATTCGGAACAAAAAAGCATCACTAATAATATATTGATTAAAAAACAGTTTAATCCAAAATCCAATAATACCTAACATCTTTTGAAAGAATCGCAAAAACTAAGACGAATAAGTTAAGTACACCTACCTGAAACAACTTAATACATTATTATAAAAAAATATATATAATTTTATCTAAATTTTATATTCCACAAGAATAAAAAGTAGCCCATCTCTACTTGTCTCATGCAATTATGCACACCCATATAACCTAGAGTCACTATATTTTATTCCTGATATGGATTTTAAGTCAAACCTCGTCTCTTCTGTTTTGTTTGCACCCAGAGAAAAAATATTTAATGAAAGGAAGAAAAAACATTTATCTAGTTAGAAAAAGTGCAATGAAATTAAACAAGTTTTACATCTTTCAATAAAATAAGAAGTGAATAGAAAGATAATGATCCAAAAAAAAAATCATAATCATTATCCAAGTTGTTTAGAACTATGCAATTAACCATTATTGCACATAATCTTGCAATCCTGTTTCTTTAGGGAATTTGTTGGTTAATAGTGAAGATGCAGCATTAACAGAATTATACTGTGTTTTTGTTTTCTAAAGGTAGATATGTTTTATTGGCCAAGTTGGATGAAATCAAATGGAGACTAAGAATCAAACTCCAAATAGAATGTATGCGTAGAAGCATTTTCACAAACTTGGGTTGGATCTAGTTTATTTTATTTACAGCGTAATCTGTAGCACATGTCAGATGAATCAAAAGATTGTTTTAATATATAATACAGGCAAAAAAAGAAAGTGTAGAAGAATCCTTCTCTTGTGAAAAATGGGTGTGCAATAATAACTAACCCACTTAGAAATCAAGATTATATGTTGCTACTTTTTATGGCTTAGCACTAATAGATAGGATGAATCAGCCTTTATCCTTTTTTGGTTTCTTAAACCTGTTTGAATTTCGTATTCAAATAGGCTTAGGCTTCGGTTCTCATTGTGGGGCAAAACCAGTTTAAGGTCTTATGTTGCTACGTTAGTCTCATTTTGAATCCTTGTAAGTTGTATCTATCTGCCATTTATGAAAAAACAAAGCATGGTTTGTGAGGATTGACCTCAAATTTTCTCATTTCTTGCGGCCAAGTGGAGTTGAACATTTGATAAAGTCCAACTTTAGTTAAACCACAATCTAAAATTTGGATTGTGTGGACTGAAATTAGATCAGAAAAGGGTGAAAAAAGCAGTAGCAAATTCAAGCATGCAAACTGCACATAATAATATAAAATAGCAGTGATCATTGTGGACAAGAACTTATACTTTACTTGCTATTCTGGATCAGGATAGAATATGTAATGTAAACTAAGTTGACATGTTGTAAATGAACAAGACTTGCAAAAACTAGTTGCTAGTTGCACTTAGACTTCAACTTGACCTAAAAGTGGAGAACATTTTAGCATATAATCTAATTCAAATGGGGGGTTGGGAATTTTGTAGTCCAAGTGGTTTAGCATTTTGACCAAAGTCACCAAACCAATGAATGGTACAAGTACGAAGTAGTGTACAAGTACCAACAAATGAAACATGTTGATGCAAGACATGCTGATAAGCCTCCCAGTATATACACAATAGTACAGCATACATTCACACATGTTAAGAAAAACAAAGAGAAATACTTCAATGGAGAAAAAGAGAAGGAGAGAGAGTAAGGAACAATCAATAGACAAGAAAAGAAAAGGAGTCTAAATCTGTCTAATGAAATTGTTGACCAATCAGTATCAAATTCACACACCAAGTGCAGGGAGAAAGTGTTTTTCTAAACTAGAAATTTGGTTCCTGTTCTCAATCTATTTTAAGATTTTGTCTAGTGGAAGATGCAAAGAAAGACCCTTCTTATTCATTAATTTCCACTATACACGTGCATTATCTTTTTTTCCATTCAGTAAAGTGGTTAAGTCCAAACTCATTTCTCTTTTTCCCTGAATCAGTAAATTTTTTTCATTTTATGGAAAATGATGTAACCAAACTCAAAGAAACTACGTGATGCGAAGAAGTGGCCGAATGGAACTATTGACTCTAATTTTGTTAGGTATTTAAGTGTGAGTTTAATTTCCACATTGAGTGAAAATGAGAAAGTTATATAAGAAAGAAGACTCACAAACAGAATGTTTTAAAGTTTTGTTTGAAGGTGACATCATTTTCTTGTGTGGGTTTGACTCTTATTTCATTTTTGTTTGATCTTTCTAGTATTTTTCCCACTGATTTTTCTAAACAGTGATAAATTTGAGACAAGCATGTCATGTTTAAATGTGTAAACAAGTTCTATTCTACGGTATTTTGTTTCAACAACCACGATAATAGGCCAGCACACGTGATAGTTGCATAAGCTTACCCTCACACACTCCTTCAATAAGTTATTGGATAATATCCTCGTCCCTACAACAACTTCTTTTTGTAAATGGTCTAGATTGTGCCCATATCTCACCTAGTTTAGCAGGTATCTTTTCCCAAACATTTATATCATTTTAACTCTATACAATGAATATCAGAGTCTGGTACCTGAAGTATTTCTGCAACATAATTGGTGTGAGGAGTAAAGGCTGATCTTTCTTTTTGCTTGAGATTACTATTGAAGCTGTCATTACCAAGACGAAATGAACAACTAGTACCTAACCATAGTAAAATAACATAAGTGGTTGATGATCAAATATTTGGTTTGTAGTTAAAATATTATTGTATTTGGAGGATCCAAAAGGAGTGGCTCTTGAGTCATCATATATATGCATATTTATAACCCTTCTTTCTTATTGCTCTAGGATACTAACATGCCTTTCCTAATCTCCTTTTTTCCTCCAAATTTGTTATGTCATTTAAGTGAACATTATCCAATCCAACACAGAATGTGCTTGGAAATAACACATTACTGCACACTTAGTATAATAAATTGACTTCTGGAACATGTATTTTTTTTTCTTGTGCCTGCTTTTGCCTAAACAGTCTGCCAATTGAATTATTATAGTCCCCATGATATGAACTCCCTTTGTCCATATGATGTAAGCATATTTTGTCCAAAATGATTATCCATTAACCCAAGTTGCTTCCCCCACGTTGCGTCACCCATGTCTATGTGCCGCATGTCTTTCTCACATAACTTGTTCAGTGAACCTCATACCCCACATACCACATGAACACACCATGCATCTCACATATGCGCATAAATAAACACCACAAAACACCACACGCTTCTTTTATTTAATTCTGGAAAACCTTTTGCCAAATCCGTTTTTCACCATGATTACCTTTTACACACACAAATAACCTATACCTATTGTATAATAAATAACTTGAATAAAAGTTACGTGCCTTTCTTAAACCTAGGTAAGTGTTTTACAAGCTATAATGAACACATGCTTATCCAACATTCCATTTCAGTAATACTCTTAGCTATCCAAATGTAAGCCAAAATTTTACATTGAATACATATGAGAAATTTATAAAAATTAATGTCAAACATGTTTAAGATTTTAGATCAAAGATGATGTCAAATTCTTATCTAAATCTGACTTATGTCTCATTGTTATAAAATATTCTTAATTCTTACCTTTTAATTTTTTCAACAAGTGATATCAAAGATTGAGTCCGATCTCGTTAAACTAGCATTATAGTTAAGAGATAATTAACCTTTAAATTGATCTTATTTTCTGAAAGATTAGTCATTGACGGTCGGTGAAGAAATACCATAATTCCAAAGAAAAAAGTTACCACATTAGCATGTTGTGCTTGACATTTCATCAATCTGTGCTTAGAAAAAAGAAACTCATACTGTTTACTCTGTAGTGGGGCCATTTCAGCAATTTCTCTCCCTATATATACTCAGCTCACTCTTGTTTTCTTCATCTCCAATAGCAACTTTGTTCTATTAATTCTCCATCAGTGTTTTTCTCCAAGGCCCTGCAATCTTTTGTTCACACATATATTGATACACAAACCATGCAGGCCAGGGAGATCACAGGACTGAACTATTTACTCCCTTCAGACCCTTGTCCTTATCCGGGTCACTACAGCATGACTCAGAACACCATCCCCACATTTCAACTCCACAAACTCTCAAACCAATTCTATGGCTTCCAAAACCCTCAGCAAATGGTTGCAGAATTCAGCCCCCCTCAGTCCTCATGCATCAGCAGCACCTCCACCTCTGATGAAGCAGATGAGCAGCAGCAAAGTCTCATCAATGAGAGGAAGCACAGGAGGATGATATCGAACCGTGAGTCAGCACGCAGGTCACGCATGAGGAAGCAGAAGCACCTTGATGAACTGTGGTCACAGGTGGTTTGGCTGAGGAATGAAAACCACCAGCTCATGGACAAGCTGAACCATGTGTCTGAGTCACATGATAGAGTTGCTCAAGAGAATGTTCAGCTGAGAGAAGAAGCCTCAGAACTTCGCCAAATGATATGTGACATGCAGCTACATAGTCCATACCACCCTCCTCCTTTGAGCCCCATTGAAGATGATGTCTCTCCCTATGTGAAATCTGATTCCTCAATCACCAGCTCCTTGAACCTGCTTGGTTGAACTTGAAGTCAAGGCCAAAGTGTTTATCATCATATCTCTTCAATTTTTCTTGTTCTTGTGTGTGTGTGAATTGTAATGGAAGTACAAATAGTAGTAGTCTTTGCCTCCCTTTTGAGATGTATGAGGTGAAACCATAACATAACATAAACGGCAATGACATGTTTTTGAGTTTCTAATTTTAGTGTCTGCTCATAAATTTTGCCACTATCTTCCAACTTCTAATGATATGTTCCAAGCAATAAGCATTATTTAAAGTGGCTACAGAGCTATAAACACCCCTGCTGGGTTAATTGTTAGAACCATCTAGTGGGGCACTCTGCATAATCTAAAACACCATCATAATACTGGCCCAGAAAACAATTACAAAACTCCCATTCATGATCTCATCATCCAGTTCCAGCAATCTCCAAAAAAAATCACAACAAACAAAATTTGAAGCCAAAACATGTCTATGGACTTTACATAGATGTTTAGAATTTCAAATAGCTATTATCAAATTCAACAAACACTTCATCTACAATATTTATTTTCTGTCTGTTAAGAGTTTTTTTTTTTTTTTTTCCTGAATTAGTGACTAATCTACTAGCCATAATGTGGTGTTTTCTAGATGGATGAATTTTGCCAAGATAAAGATGAAACACAAGTGTCTCTTACATTAATAGTTGCTACAACAATGTTAGTGACATGATTTTTGAAGATTATGTTTTGAAATAGATGTATGATTAAATAAGATTGATGTGGTGTGAGTGGTGAAAATGTATTGTTAGTGTTGTGGAAGTAATTATGTCAGGTGGAGGTTAGTGAAGGGGATGCAGGAAAAAAGGGCGTGCAGTGGTAATTGGGTGACGATGGAAATAGTAGCCAAAAAGAAGGAAAACATTATCCATGATATCTCAAATAGATCATGGATAATGGTTTTTTCCATTTTCTACATGTTAATGGGTCGGTGTGAACTTAATTGTCTTTTATTCTTGTTTAAAATTATAAAAATAACAAGTATTTTAATAATTTAAAATGAAATAGATATAAATATTCATCTTCATTTAAATTATATATAATAATTTTATATTTACTAATTAATTTATTAGTTGATTTAAAAGAGGGTTGTCACTAATATATATTTATATGATAAAAATAGATTTAGAATAATTTATTAAGATAAAATTAAACAATAACTTATGAGGAAGTATGTTTTGATAACCTAGTTGAAATAGTTTATAGGAAAAATAAGAGACCAAGTTATTATTGATTAATTATAAAAGAAATCTTTTCATCTTCTCTTAATTTAGTATTGCTATTTGTTTATATTAAGAAAATAATAATATAATTAATTCTCTTAAAATTATTGAAAAAATAATGTGATTCCTCTTTATAAAAATTATTAAAATTAACTTATGATAAGCAAACCTTTCATTTGCATATGTTTTGATACTATTGAGAAAGCTTCCACCATTACTTTTATTGTAATCAGCATTCTATTTTGTTATGAAAAATATTTCATCTAAATTATAAATAAAATTGGTCGATGAAATTTTATTAAAATTATTTTATCTATATTTAAAGATGTAATAACTTTTGGCTTATTTCCATAAGATACTCGTGTTAGTATTTCAAAATAATTCACTCACTCTTTAAAATAATAATAATAATGATAAAAATTTCAATTCTTTATGAGTATAGCTGTTAGAGTATTGTTTTATTGTTACACTTTGAATTATTGATTTAACGATATAATTATTTACTATTATTTTAATTATTCAATTAGTTTATTTTCAATAAAATATTTTTATTTAGTAGTGATAACTACTTTCAATTATAATGAAGAATGATTTTTTTATACAACTTTTCTTGAAATTTGATTTGTATAATTTTTTTAATTATAAAAAAATTAAAATAAACTACAAATCATAAAATTATAATTATTAAGAAATAGGTTTTTACTTAACATTAAGATTTGGTTTAATAATTAAGTATATTCTTATATTTCATTTAACAACTTTTGGCTAATTTTACTAGACAGTTGTAGTTTTGAAACTTTCGGCTAGTTTTTCAGTTTTAAACTACTTTTTCAGCTTGCTTATTTTACAAAACGTAGTTCATATTCGTTTCAAAACAATAATCTTTTAAGATTTTAATCCAAATATTAAAATATATTTAATCAATACAAATTTAGTCAAAACCTTTTCAACTATTTTATATTCTTTTAATGTGATTTTGCTTCATTTACTTTTGTTTGTTTTTTTATCCAGTTACTTTTGATTATAAATAAGGGTATTGTTGTTGGAGAAAAATAACTTTAAAAATTAAAAGGACTGTTGTTTTGAAGGAAAAGAAAAGCAAGAAAGACTATTATTTTTTAGTAAGGGAAAAATATATATTTAACTAATCTCTTTTAATATGTTAATTACACTTTATTTATCTAATTTAAAACCTTATTTACAGAACTTAAATCCATTTTTATTGGAAATATTTAATCATCCTTCAAGCTTACCCATTTAGCAATATACTTAACGGTTTGTTTTTCTCATGTTCCATGAACATGAGTAATCCAGAAAATGTGATTCAAATTAGAAATATCTTCTAAACGAAATCTAAAATATTTTAAATTACATAATTTGAAATACACTTTTGTTATCATCTAATCCATAATATAATTTAAAAAATATATTTTAGATCACTTAATCCATAGATAATTATAAAAGTAATGATTACAAGCTTATAAAAATAATAAATTTAGAATTCATTTTCCAATAACATATTTCAAAACCTGAAATTTTTTTTTTGTGTATTTGAAAAAAAATGAAGTTTTTTTTAATATAATAAATAACTTTAGTAAATATATTATAGTTAGGAGATGTGAGAAAAAAAGTTAGGGGTGGAAAAAGAAAATGTGCTACTTCTCCTTCACCACTGGGCTTTGAGTTTGGACCTAGTGATGAACTTTCTTCTAACATTGTGCTTCAGACTTTATTTTATTTTTTTCTGATGTAAACAAGGAATGATGTCAGAGAGAATATATAAAAATATTACAGTAAACAATCATTATGTCAAATAAAACATTTTTTTTTCAAATATTCAATCAAAAAATTCAACAGAAAGAGAATATGTGGGTCAAAAACGTCAACTCAATTCAGTCTATTATTTATTTAGTTGAGTCATATTAAATTTTGACTAGTTAATCTTATTTTAATCTCTCTGCTTATATAAGTATTAATTAAAGAGCGACCCTCTAACAAATTCCTTCCAATAATACTATATTACTGAAAAGGATAAATTTTAATGATATTTAATGATTTTTTAATTTACGATTTTTAATAAATTTTAATTGATTACATATATTAAATATTTATTATAGTGTTAAAGGTATTATTTCAAATATTTATTGCAGTCTCAAACAAAGAAAGAAAGATGGAAGTGCAGTGGGGACCTCTTGATTCATTTTAAATTTCAATTTTGCTGTCATAATAAACACGTCTGAACATACATGTGAAAAAGGGAGACTGTTATTGGGCCTCACTCTGGCCCAATTGAACTAAAGCGTGACAATTTTTTAATTTAAAAAAAAAAAAAAACATTGTATAAAATACTATTCCATTAAAATAAAAAAAGTACGAGTTTTGAAATAAATATTGAATATATATTTTTTAAACAAGATGTGACATTTAAAAAACTTGCAAAGTTGCTAAAAGAAATACCAAAAGTTTAAAGAACTTATAAAAATATCTAATACTAAGAACAGTGAACGGCGTCGTTCCTCCTTACGCGTTTCACCTACCCCATTCCAGTTGGTAGCTTTCCAAATTTGACCCGCAACTTTCATCTACTTCCACTATTTTATTTTCTAATAATATTATTAATGATTAATTAATAATCAATTCAAGACAATTATTAAAGGTATAAAACAAAGGATAAAAATAATAATAAAACAAATCGTCATTTCTCAGTTGGTACAAAATTTGGCTGCTTGGCCACGTTTCAAGTTTCAACGGCTGCAATAATGATTTTTTATTGATAATCTTTTTAACTTTTATTATTTTCTATAATTGTATTAATAATTTTTCTGATAGATGATTAATAACTAATAATATTGCTCTTTATGATTCTTAATATATATAGGGCTTATATCCCAGCAAGTTTTCACCGGTGCTCTGTGAATCTGTGGTCATAATTTTTCTGTGGAAATTTCAGGTTTGTCCTTAGACTCCTTTTTCCCCCTATCTTTTAATTTTTGAGATTCAGTTTGAGATAGTGTCAGTGGTTAACATGATCTTAAGATGTTTGCTAATTGTTATTTTAATTTGGCTGGATTTAATTTATTGTTGTGGTTTGTCGGAAATGAAGAGTGTGATTGCTATTTTTTCTGGGTTTGATCTTTGCTGATCTGGGTTTATGTTTATAGTTTTTTACTGATTGACACCCCTGATTGATGTGGGGTGAGTTTGTTGCACTGTAGATTCTTGATGACACTGATTTGCTTGGGGATTGTTGAGTTACTCTTGTCTGTATTTTATTTGAAGTTTTTTAGAGGAATGAACTGTTAGATCTTGTAGAACTTGGCTGTTTTCTGTAATTTTTGGTGAAAAAATATTTGCTTTGGATTGCTACTCGATTGTGTACTATTATTTGTATTTTGACAGTTTTTGGGATTTTTTTGAGTTTTGAGACCGAAGCTTTTTGCTGGATATGTGCAAACCTAGGGGCTTGTTTGGTAGTTGGGTTTTAGTAGTTTGCAGTAATCTTTTAGATTAATGAAGATAACACACGAGCCTTAAGGTACTCGAATGTCTGCATTGCATGATCCTAGGTTTATTTTGCAATCTCACGTTTTAAAAAGCAAGTTTGGTGATCTTGCTACCTTTTTATCTCTGAATATCTTAGAAGACCCCTTTTCTTACATTTTATACATTCTTTATTATTGGAATATGTTCTAGATTGCTGTGCTCGGTAAAAGTTTAGTTGATGGCACTGAGAGTTATCAATCAAGCTCTATTTGTCTTCCGTCATAGTAGTTTATAGCATTTTTTGTTTTCCTTCAATCAGAAATTCAATCCCGTTTTTGTGTACCTCATTCTTATTAGACATTGGATTTCAATCATTGAACAGGAGAACGATTATGGCTCAACCCTCAACAAGAATAGGTCTTGCTGGACTGGCTGTTATGGGCCAAAATCTAGCACTCAATATTGCTGAGAAAGGCTTTCCTATTTCTGTTTATAACCGAACCACATCCAAGGTTGATGAAACTGTAGAACGAGCAAAAGTGGAAGGAAATCTTCCAGTTTATGGCTACCATGATCCTGAAGCTTTTGTTAATTCCATTCAAAAGCCTAGGGTGATAATAATGCTTGTTAAGGCAGGGGCACCTGTTGACCAAACCATTAAGACCCTGTCTGCCTTCATGGAAAAAGGTGACTGTATCATTGATGGTGGTAATGAATGGTATGAGAACACTGAAAGAAGAGAGAAAGCAATGGCTGAATTGGGTTTGCTCTACCTTGGGATGGGAGTTTCTGGTGGTGAGGAAGGTGCTCGTAATGGTCCCTCTTTGATGCCTGGTGGTTCGTTTGAAGCTTTCAAATACATAGAAGATATTCTTCTCAAGGTGGCAGCTCAAGTCCCTGACAGTGGTCCTTGCGTGACATATATTGGTAAAGGTGGTTCTGGTAATTTTGTGAAGATGATTCACAATGGTATTGAATATGGTGATATGCAGCTGATTGCAGAGGCTTATGATGTGCTGAAGTCAGTCGGAAAGTTGTCAAATGAGGAACTACAAAGTGTCTTCTCGGAATGGAACAAAGGAGAACTTCTGAGTTTCCTGATTGAAATCACCGCAGATATATTTGGAATTAAGGATGATAAGGGAGATGGATATCTTGTTGACAAGGTTCTAGACAAGACTGGCATGAAGGGTACTGGTAAGTGGACTGTTCAGCAAGCTGCTGAACTATCAGTTGCTGCTCCCACTATTGAAGCATCATTGGATGCTAGGTTTCTGAGTGGCTTGAAGGAGGAAAGAGTAGAAGCTGCAAAAGTTTTTAAAGCAGGTGGCTTTGGTGATATTGTGACTGATCAACCTGTAGACAAGCAGCAGTTGATTGATGATGTTAGGAAGGCTCTTTATGCAGCCAAAATCTGTAGTTATGCACAAGGAATGAATTTGATCCGTGCAAAGAGTATTGAAAAGGGATGGGATTTGAAGTTGGGTGAACTGGCCCGAATCTGGAAAGGGGGTTGCATCATTAGAGCTATATTCTTAGACAGAATTAAGCAGGCATATGATAGAAACCCTAATCTGGCAAACCTTCTTGTTGATCCAGAGTTTGCAAAGGAAATAATTGATCGCCAATCTGCCTGGAGGAGAGTTGTTTGCCTTGCTATCAATTCTGGTATCAGCACTCCAGGTATGTCTGCTAGTCTTGCTTATTTTGACACTTACAGAAGGGAAAGGTTGCCTGCTAATTTGGTGCAAGCTCAGCGTGACTACTTTGGTGCTCACACATATGAAAGGGTTGACATAGAGGGGTCTTACCATACTGAGTGGTTCAAGCTTGCCAAACAGTCAAGAATTTAGATCACTTTGTTTGAGCCCATCAGGATTTCTAATAAATGTAATGTTTTCTGCTCAGACTGTGTGCTGAGTTGAGTTTACATAGCCCCTATGTGGTGAACTGTTTATTACATTATTTCCAACTGAATTGCTTGATGTTCCATTCTCCAACAAAAATATTGTATCTTTGCTGATAGTGCTTTGTGCTTGAACCAAAATTGGCCCCGGTTCGTGATGCCTTTTTAATTTTCACATTAGTAAGCTTTCCTTTAACACCATAGATACATGTTATGTTACAGCAGGAGTTGAAATATTTTATTTCGTAGTTAACTTGATGTGTTTGGTGTTCATCTATTGTCAAGAGCGATCAAGTTTGACGAGTTAGAGAATATTAAGAGTATGAGTGGATTATCTCAGAATCTCTCTCTTGATTTATGCGGGTTTTGGTTTATTATTCGTGGGCTTGGGCTTGTATACTTCAAGTACTAGTGCTCAACCTGATTGTTAGTAGAAATATCAGTGCTTGCTTATCCCAATTGATAATATCTTTTGTTTATTAAATTGATTTGTCTTTCTCGCTTTGTTTTTCTTGATCCTTAACTTCTGTTTTTTAACATACTTATTATTTAATCATATGTTGTCACATGTCACGTCATGGAGATTCTCAGAGGTCAAGAGCTTTTTGCGTTATGGCAACGTATGATTGAAAAATGGTGATAAATGGATCTAAATTAAATCCTTATTCACTCTGACTTTGTTTTAGATAAACTTTACATAGTTGGTGTGAGCCCCATATTATTGGGGATAATTTTTTCTCAAACCAACTTAAAATGTCATTTATTTATGATTCAACAATTCAGTTTTTGGTTCTGGGAGAGGCCATCGGCATCGATTAATCAATGTAATTGGCCCCCGTTAGTAGGAGTATTGGTTGTTCTTACTTTATTTTCTACTTTAAATCCCTAATAATTGCACACTTTTGGAATTGTATACTTGGTTGACAAATTCTGATTTTGTTGTAGCTTACCCCACAGGTAAAGACAAATCAAAATCTGCCCTGTACAGGTTTTGAGCTCTTTTTCTCTCCCATTTCCTCCACTTACTCCTTGTGTTTGAATACGTTAGACGTGACTGGAGTAACATGCAAATTCGTACTCTTTTTATGCTCCTTAGAAAAATGCATTCTTTTCTTTTTCTTTCTTTTCTGATTTGTTGGGTTTAAGCTTAGATTTTACAGTTTCCTTGTAAATATTTTATCTCAGGCCTTACCTACCTGATTGTCCGTTCAACCAGAAAATCAATGGATTGATCAAGTGTTTGGCCTGTTTAATCCACAAAAACCATCTTCTTGTAAAACCCGCGGGGACTGGTCAAGAAGCAGTGCAGAACTCGTTGTTTCATTTTTTATTTAACTGAAAACACTTCTTGTCAAACAAAGGCGAAGGTTCATTTATAAATTGTTATTATTCTCATTTTTAAATTTGCACGTTACATGTATGATCATTTGTTTTTTTTTTTTTTTTAAATTTTATCCGACTTGTTGTTTTTATGATTTACTTTAAGATTATTTAAAATTAACATTGAAAAAAAATATATGGAATTATGACTAATTTTACCATGATCGAAGTATTAAATCTTGAATCAGTGTCTTGAAATGGTAACTAATATTTTGAAACACTATGTAGGAGTGGTTGAACTTTCCTTTTAATTAGTTTACATTTAGCCTTTTTCTTTACATTTCCACTTCCCTCTACATTTACCTTTTTGAGCTAGTGGTTAGAAGTAACTGTGAACTCATATTTTTCTTTCTTTGACATTTTCGTTTCTCTGTGTTGATGTTGAGCTTCTTGGCTTTTGTTTCATTTTCTTTGAAGTCTTCTGTGTCAATAATGAACTCAATGATTGAGAAACCCATATTGATTTTTTCAATAATGAGCTCAATGATTGAAAAGCCTTTAATGTTCCTTGGCTGAATCAGGGATTGGCGCAATTCATGTGCAACATTTTCTCAAATAATTTCATGTCGCAATTCTTGTTATTTAGAATTCAATATGGGTTACTTGATACTCTAAAAGAAAGTTACGAATTTGAATCATGCGTGTATTTGATAGGATCTCTGGTTTTACACATCATTACCTTTGCCTGCGTTACTTGCTGTCAATTGATATGCAAGAATCTATACAAATCAGAAAGCAATATTGCAAGTGGTGACAAACCAATTGGGTATTTAAAAAATAGCTTATAAACTCTGAAAAGTAACAAAGTTCAGGGTGAATGGTATGTAAATATCTCCCCTGGAAACTTTATAATTGGAAACAATCATTGTAGCAATCCCAGATCCTGATGCTATCAAAATTTCCAATGAAGATCTTAAGTACCATTTATTGACGTTATAAGTGGGAAATATAAAAATCATTTACTATTAATGTTCCAAGTTAACAATGACTCACCATTACCACGTTCCACTGAACCATGATGTCTTTCATCAAAGTGCTTACCTTTGTTTTCCTTCTTTGCTAAAACGTGGACAAAAGAGAAAAAAAAAAACCTCTTTTCTATCTTCTAAACAAAAATAAAATAAAAAAATTCTCTCTATTGGTTTTATATGAGGGCGACCTTTTATGATTCCTTTCAAGTCATGTGTTCCCTCATGTTTTTATGTCACTCATACAGCCTAAGACTTGTGATTGCCTTGCTGTTGCATTCGTGTCCAATCTTTGGAAAGTTAGTTCACATAACCAGCCAATGCCCTGTCACTGCAACAAAGCTTTAATTGCTTCTAGTTGTCATTTGTGTAACTATGTGAAACCTTACCCTCTTTCCAGCGGAGCATACCCCATTCGTGCTGCATAGCATTTGGCAGCACAGACACATGCATGCACGAATCATTATTGGAAGGTTTTTCATAGAAAATACTTTCTCCCTTTTGTGCTATTATCCTCAATCTTTTGGCCACATCTCTAACTGCCCCCAGGCCACTTTTCTTGTGTCATGTTTCTTGTTTCTTCTGTCAACCAGCTCAATACAACTTTTGCCTACGTAATCATCAAGAGAGTTTCAGGTTCTAATTCAACATTCTTGTAGCAGTTAACTTTCTACTTTTTACCTCTTCATAATCCAGTTTTGGTGAAATTTCACATCTCATGTTTTCAACTACAACGTCCTTTGACCCTTAATTAAGTTGTGTTTTGCATCAATGATGATGATGTCTTGATGGATGACCAGACATTTCTCTTCACATCTGGCATGAATTTCTATTTTGAACTGAGGTTAAAAAAAAGTATACCTAAAGTTGGAGTTACATGATAAAAGTTTTGACCCTTTTCTCTAGAATTCCTCCCTCCTTGAACTTGGAAGTTAAAACCATCAATTATTTTTCAGCAAAGCTGCTGTTATTTGGCTTGAATACTACTGATAATGCTTCAATTCAAGCGCGGTTGTGGTGTGTTTCTCATGGCTCATGCATTTATCCTCTCACTTGGAAGTTTGTTTCCACATTCAAAGAACAATAACTCAACATAGAGTCTAGTTTCAAGACGCGTAAAACTTATGATTCCATTACTTCAAAGAATGTTTTGGGATATTTCCTTTGGGTAGAAGAGGGTGTGAGTACAAATCAACAAATTCAAATTATGTAGATGCATGGTTACAAAAATCCCAGCATCATATACAATGGACATTTTAATCATTTTTTACTTCTGCTGTCAACGCGTTTCTTCTCCTGTTTGTTTGCATTCTTCTTAGAACACTTGCTTCCATGATCTTGTTTATCTTTCTTAGAGACCGCGGTGCCATGACCAGTTTGGCTGTGACCATAGGCATGGTGATAATGAACAGGACCTGAAGAAGCATCTGAAGCCATTGAATCGTCGCTTTCTTCTTCATCTACTTTGGCCCCTTGCTTCTTTCTCCTGTTCTCACCATAGATGTCATGATATCCATAATTTTCATTGCTGCATCCAGCATCATCTTCCTGCATGGGAGAGGCAATATACATAGTCCAACCAGATTCACTACTGCTACATCCTTCTGCACTACCCCAGATTTGTTTAAAAGAATCCATTGAGGCAGGAAAGCTGTATGTATGCCAATTCAAAGCAAAAACAACACACACTGGCAAGGAAACACACAGGGGAACAAAGAATGAGAATCTATAGCTGGTGAATGAAAATCTACATGGAACTTACATTAATAGAGATTCGTAGATAGATTGCTTGATATCTGCTTATCTGTTTCAGCTGCAAAAAAGTGTGTAAAGGGCCAAAAAGGTTGTGAAGTGAAATGGTAGATGCACTGTGTGCGTGCCAAGGGCTTAAATTCAAGGAGGAGCCAGGAAGGTTCCTATTACATCTTAAAATAATTTGAAAGCATCAATTAAACAAAGGGAATGTTGGGACTGCCATCTTTGGTCATAAGAAGTATCTATAAATAATATTTTTTTAACCTCTGCCTTTTCCATCTTAAATAGGACTCTGACTTTTATTGCATAATACAGATGTCCCAATAGCACAATGTGCACAACTGGAGGGAATGTAAAATCCCTGTCCTTGAATATGCTTTAAGTGCCTTTTCACTTTGTGTGTATCCATCATTGCATAAAATTCTTTGTCTTGTCTGTAGAACACAGACCAATCTATCTCTCAAAAACATGTGTTTTTTCTATTATAATTTTATTAGCATGGAATGTTTTGTTCTTGACTAATCCATGTAGAGAATATGACTGATAATTTTACAGAATTTTCTCTTCTTATCACGTGTTTTTTTTATTGATAGGACTCCAATTCAAGACCATATTTACAAAGATGGAATTCAGTTTCATCCAACTAATCAACTACATGTTGATTTAGATAGGTGTATATGTTTGAGTAAGTATCTTAATATTATGTATGAAGTATACAGTTGGTACCCTTTGAAATGAGAAGCTGGGAAGTCTTTTTTAATGAACATTGATTAGTTTCCAAATTATACTTAAACTTTAATATGATGGCAGGTCGTTGTTGGTAAAGGGTTGTTGGCTAAACTAGTTTAGGTGTGATGTGATCGTGCTAACCACAAAGTTAGACCACGTACAAGACCTACTACTAAGTTTGGCCTAATGGACTTAACTGTTGGAAAGATGAATTACTTCTTTTATTGGTAAATCTTGATCAAATAACAAATGAATGAATTGCAAGATACAACAAAGGTATTCTAAGTTTGATAACTTTTGTGTGACACATAAACCTCTTTTTATGTTTTAAAATTTGATTGACCCTTAAACTTTAACATCACTTACACCTACTAAAATGATTTCATTAACAGAAACTTGTTTAACTAGATGACTGAACAGGGTTTCTAAGGCTGTAGGGTGGAAAATGTAGGACAAATTGTAGGTTAAATTATTTGGGTAGGATAGGGAACAGACCTACCTTATATAGGTTTTGGGTGATCCTCTATAATTTTTTTAATTCTTCTGATAATATTATATGGATTATGTGTACTAGTTGCCACAAATATTTTAATATTTTTAAAGTACAATGCGTATGAGTATTACCTCAGAGAATCACAAGGGTAGATTCAAATTGGATAAGCAGTTTAGGACTCTTGAGCAATTATTTACTCTTTTATTGCAGTCTGAATACATTTACAGTTAACAGAAAAGATTGTGAATGTCTCATTTTGAAACCTTCAGTAAAGATATTCTTCAAAATCAATCTAAGTTTTTCCCACATATATCATCAAGAATAAAACTCTTGACCAAATGTTCAATTAGTTATCTGAAAAATTTTAAGATTTCTACAATTGTAAAACTCTTGTGTAGAACAAGATTGCTTGTTGAAGCTCTTAAGAACCCTGATCTCGTTAACACCTTTTTTAATAAATTATTCTATAAAAGGGTTATTATGTATGGTTAAATATATTTAAGCTCTTAAATTATTTAGATATTTATGAAAGTTGTGACTTGTCTGAATGTTGATGAGAGAGACAAATGTATGAAGTATGTCGTTTTTATGAAGATACATTGAATGCATAAAAACGAAATCTTATTGTTCATAATAGTTTTATTTAGCTTGAATACGACTTCTCTAAAAGATACTCGTGATTTCTATAATGAAAAAAAGAATCCTCAAATCTAATATTAAGTTTTGTATTTTGGTTTACAAAATATTTATAACAAAATTATTTTTGTCGAAAGAAATTTAGTTGTTACTTGTAAACATTTTTGGTAAATTCATTTGCTTCTCGGGAAAAACCATTGGGTTTTCATTTATGTTGTACCATTATACATAGGCAATTACTTCCTGCACCCCTCAATTTGAACCTCCGTGTCATACTTTTTAAAATAACTATTTTACTCTTTTTTAAAGTGATTTCTAGATTATTTATTTTTAAAAAAAAAATTGGAACACACTTTGAAAAATTTATTAAATACATTTTCGAACACATTTTCAAGAAGATAAGATTTCTAGAACAAGATTTCCATTTGCAAAACACATATAATAGGTTCTGAAATATATTTTTTTAAAATAAACTTTTCAGAATATATTTTATAGCTTTCCTAAATGATAATGTTTTTGCAGCGTTGTTCTTCTCTTCTTTTTCTACAGTGGTGATGGTGTAGTGGCAGTAAAGAAAGTGGTGGTGGTGGTACAGTAAGGATGAAATGAAGAGAACACTTTAGTCATTTCACTCAATTATAAAGGTCAAGGTTGAAAAATGAGAGGTACAGGTTCAAAATCGCGGGTGCAGGAAGTAATTTCCTTCTACATGCTAAGTCCTTCCTAGAAAACAATCCTGGAGATGGTTAAACAAACTTGTCATTTTATGGGCCAAAGAGAGAACGCCTTGGACAATCCTGCACCTTAATATGTTCTTTCTGTACCTTAATAAAAAAAATTTAATACTACAATTATCCTTATATGAGAAC
>Ga0099824_1003825_pt1 | contig 21894 bp, 11 predicted proteins | sample SiratrowhiteBW_FD_76837 | JGI IMG/M metagenome (GOLD analysis project Ga0099824, IMG submission 76837) | Root nodule microbial communities of legume samples collected from California, USA - Siratro white BW | ecosystem: Host-associated > Plants > Roots > Nodule | place: USA: California... | reverse complement strand
TAGAGCCTTTTTTAGCTTGCAAACAGTTCCAACAGCAACCTGTCCATCATAACCAGGGGGCAAATCCATGTATATTTCTTCTTCAAGCTCTCCATGCAGGAATGCATTCTTCACATCAAATTGTTGCAGATCCCAATCATGATTTGTTGCTAATGACAGTATTACTCTAACTGTGTTCATCTTAGCAATAGGGGCAAATGTCTCCAAGTAGTCCAATCCATATGTTTGAGTGAATCCTTTGGCCACTAACCTTGCCTTGTAACGTTCAATGGTCCCATCAGCCCGATACTTTATAGTATATACCCACTTACAACCTACTGGTTTTTTTCCAGTTAGTAAAGTAACAAGTTCCCAAGTATTGTTCTTGTTTAACACCTCAATTTCCACATCCATGGCTTGTTTCCATTTCCTATTAGATAATGCTTCAGATACAGTGGAAGTAAATATTGTTCCCATCATGTTGAATTGGATTGTGAGCAATACTAATAGTTGACTTATTATCACAATAAAGAATCATAGGCTCTTCACATGTCACTTCAAGATCATTTAGAATAATTTTTAGCTATAAAAATTCACACACCCCATGTCATATAGCTCATTGCCGTTGAAGATCCTGCTGATGCCGTAGTCGCCACTGCCACTACTGTTGCTGCCACTGCTGATTGCAAGTGTTTTTCTTTTTTCAAAATAGTTTTGTTCAATGACACCTTTGTTCTTATTTCTTTTTTTCTTCTTTCCCACTTTCACTATAATTATTTTATGAAGAATATACCTATTTTCCAGCAACAATAATGGCCAATGACCAGGACACTTCAAGAACATCCCATAGAAATGACTCGGGCTCGAAGCATTGTCATCCAATGGATGAAACAAACTTAAATACAACTATATGTAATTTCTATAGAAAAGTTACAAAAGGAGGAATTACTAGAACTAAAGAACATTTGACGACAAAGAAGGGCAATGTTTCTCCTTGCACCAAGACTCCAAAAAATTTGAGAGAAGAGCTTTGGAAATCATTTAAAGAAAAAGCAGTCATCTCTTCCATCAAATATAGTGCAACTTATCATTACAAAGGTTGCATCAAGAGAAGGGAAATATGAGTAAGATGTTCACTTTAGATGAATGGAGCAAGAACAAGTTACCTAAGGAAGCTAAAGGAAGGGAAGTTGCAAAAATTGTTCTTATGCCTTTATTTTGGAAGCATGTCGTATTTACTCTCAAAGTCATGACTACTCTTGTTCGAGTACTTCATCTAGTGGACGGGGAAACAAAAACAGCTATGGGCTATATATATGAAGTAATGGAAAAAGCCAAGGAAACAATAATGAAGTCATTCAATAACAGTGGAAGTAAATACAATGTTGTATTAACAATCGTTCATAATATATGGACATGTCAACTTCATCGCCCCTAGCATGCGGTTGGTGACTGATCACCGTCGTTTCACGAGCAAATTAATTGTCTCAGTTTAGAACATCTAATGTACTATTAGACTGTCTAGTACCAAGAAAATGATAGAATAGAAAGGGGAAAGTTAACCTTAAGTCGTCTCTCGACGAATCTAATAGTAAATCCTGTAAATTAGTGTTTAAGACTTATCAGTTAGCAAAAAAAAATTACTAATAATAACGTAAAAGGGAGGTTTTAAGGATTTCAGTGCAAGCCGGCGATGCAAAATAATAAGAAAAAGTAGGTTGATTCTCAACTTTATTCACAATGAATCCTTTCTTGATTTTCTTAAGATTATTATCCTTCAATTCTATTCATAAAGTTGAACTTAATTAAACAAGCGTCAATTGAATTCAAATCATTTTATCAGCAAAACAAGTGTCTACTAATGTATTCAATATCTCACCTCGTCTCCAAGTGTCTACTCAATAATAGGTTTATCTTTTATGCCTAGACTAAGTATACAACAGATTGATTAAGACTAAGCGAATTACTAAGAATTCTAATTGATGAAGAACAACTGAAATATCAACAAGCGTTAAAAAACAAATATAATTTCAAAAAATAGATTTTGAAAAGACCAATACTAAAGTATAACTTGTTACAGAGAAGTGAAGAACAAAACTTTATTAAACAGAAATCTCAGAATTCATTGTTAAATCACAACAGAATCAACCCAAAGAAGTTTAGCCTTCCATGAAGATGAAAAAACACAAGAATAACAAAAGGAAATTAAACTAGGTTTTATGATATGCGGTGGTGCGGTGTTGCGGGCTCCCTTCCATGCCTTCTCCAATTTCTAATTATAATATTCTTTTCTTAACAAAATCAATTTAGATTTAATTCGCAGATATTATTCTTGTAATTATCAGATTTTTTTATGTGCCAAGGATTAATTTTGCTAATATCTTCTTTTTTGCAAAACTTCGTTCTCACAATTTTTTTAAGATACCAAATTTTATTCCAGATACGCGCAATTGATTTTCAATCATTCTAGATCGTAAAATTCGAATATGTTGCGAGAGATCTCGTAAAACAAAAGATTTTACTTGCAACTTTCAAGAGAGGATCAACTGTAGAAGTTTTTGATGAGTGTAATGAGTGGTTAGTGAAACAAATAATTGAAGATAATCATAATGAATAGGGGAGAAATGAGTTGGTTTTTGATGATAATCCCACTCTTAATTGGGTAGGTGTTGGAGAACTAATAATTTATAAAGGAGACAAGCAACCAATAAAAGAAAGCAACCATCAAGTGGTGTTGTTATTGGATCTTCCATTCTTCTAAGAAAGGTCTAGTTGCAACTTCAACCCCCAAAATGGAGGGGGCAAAGAGAAGATTCAAATTGGGGTTGAGAATGAATTGCATGATACCTGTGATTCTAAGTTTGAAAAATTACTGAACTTTGGCACGAGTTTCTTTAAAGGGAAGAGGAGGAGGAATATGCTCCATTGGATAATATTGAAGACAATTATGTTGGGATTGAAGAAAAGTCATATAATTAGAAATTTAAGACATTTATTTTATGTTTTGTTATTTTAAGTTTTGAATTTGAAATTTGTGGTGTTTTGATTTGATGTTATTGTTATTTGAATTTCTAGACATATTATTATGATAGGTATGATTGTCTCTTTCATTGTTTTTGCATTACAGTTATATTTCTATATTTTTCTTTAAATTATCTATATGTATATATTGTATATATTTTGACCGCAATGCTTCCACCATAAGCCATTATGGTTTTCGTTATAATTTAATAAAGGATTTTTAGGGTTTTTGATATTTTCCGTTATTTGATATTGACAACTGTGCTCAGAAACACATGGTTTCATTTCAATGTTTCTCTCTTCCCTAGAGTTTAACTTGGTATCTAAAGTCTTTTTGAAAATTGTGTTGGCCCAGAAGACCCTCGAAGACTTATTTTTTGTGAACCTTTCTTCAAAGTTCACTCTCAACTCTCATTGTTCCTCTCAGTTTTTTATCTCTCTTCCTTCAAGTTTGTAAAAAAAATGTTTGATCCATCTCCAACAACATTTGAAGACTTTATCAATGGTGTGTGACATGCCAATCAATGGTAACACCACTTTGGTGGCCCACACTGATAACTCATGCTGGTCTCGCAATCTCCTTCTCTTGGTCCCTAGGTTATTGATTTTGGTGCAACTGATTACATATTTAGTAAACATTATTGCATATCTAGTAAACGTTATCTTTTCTCTTCTTTTACTAGTTGCCAATTTGCCTTTTATAAATGTTGCCAATGGTTCACTAACACAAGCTTGCAACATTGGTACTACCCAATCCGTCCCATCCCTGATTGTTGACTTTGTTCTTTATGCCCCTAATTGCCCTTTTAATGATTGTCTATTGTCAGATTGACCCAATCCCATTATACTAGTCTCACCTTCACTAAAAATAATGTTACCTTGCAGGATTGGGTATAGGTTGGACTATTGACATTGCACACGAGTCACATGGCCTTTACTATCTTTTATACATAACTGTCAATATGTGCATTAACGATTCCTCTAAAGGTGATTAATGCTTGATTAGGATATCTCGAGTTAACAATATTGTAGACGACGGTGTCAAGTTAATTAGGAAAACATGTTTGTCATTGTTTTCCTAATAATCTTAATAAACAAGTTTTTCTCGTTTTTCTTTAGTTTGCTATGATTTTTGGGGTTCTTTCCGTATTGTTACCCTTTTTGGTTTTAAATATTCTGTTACCTTCATTGATGATTATTTGAAATGTACTTGGGTTTGGTTGATGAAGAGTTCATCAAAAGTGTTTTTTATATTTAAAAAGTTTTTTCATGAAATCAAAAACACAATTTGGTATACCCGTATGTGCTTTTTGCAGTGATAATACTTATGAATATTTGACTAACCAATTTCAGTAATTCATGAAATTCAATGGTATCCTTCATCAAACTTCTTTTCTTCATACTCAACAAATTGGAGTAGCTAAATGCAAAAACAAACATATGATTGAAACTATTTAAACACCTATTCCTCATTAATCTTCCTCACTATTTTTGGGTGGGTGTTGTCCTTACAGCATGTTATCTTATTAACTTGATGTTACCATCTGTCGTTATTACCCCTTTATGTCCTTTTTCCACAATCCACTATATATACTCTTCTTCCTCCACTTGTTTTTGGTTCCACATGCTTTGTACATAACCCACACCCAGTTGAGATAAACTTCCTTCTCAGTCTTTCAGATGTGTGTTCATGGGATATCATCGTTCTCAGAAAGGGGTATCGATGTTTCTTTCCTGATCTTTGTAAGTATTTTGTTCATTCTAATGACAACGTATCTAGTCACCTTCCCACCATTGTCAATCTTCTTCAACAGCACCACATGACTTAGAAATAACTCGGGATGCTTCTCTTGCACTACTTCAAGTATATCAACATCGTTCACAGCCTATTGATATTCTAGTATGGAATCCATCTTCGTCAGATAATGATACAGTGGAGGTCATGCCTAATCTTTACCCAAAGTTATCTTCGTACTGCATTTGGCCCCATCTTAAAATAATTGTCCTATTCAAGAAGGTACACATTCAACCTGTAACCCTTCTCCCCATTATACAAACCTTAGTTAACACAGACTTTCCGCCATACATTATACCTGTTTGTATCTAAAAGAAATTATGCTCTCGACATTCTAGAAGAAATAAGGATGATAAATGCTAAGCCTGTAGACATCCTAGTATCTAATTTGTATCTGACCAAGGAGAACTTTATTCCAATTTTAGGAGATACAAAAGGTTAATTGGTAAGCTAAATTATCTCCCTGCGATCTGTCTTGACATTACCTTTGCAGTAGTAAGTCAATTTTTAAGCTCTCCATATGAAGACCATTAGGATACTATCGTACGAATCCTAAAATAAATTAAGAAGGCTCCTGGAAAAAGCTTCATTTACGAAGATAAGAGAAATACTCAAATTGATGGGTATTTTGATCCTGTCTGGGCAGGGTCACCAAGGGATAGTCATTCCACTTCGGGGGATATTGTGTTCTTGTTGGAGGCACTTTAATATCATGGAAAAGTAAGAAACAAAATGTTGTGGCAAGGTCAAATGCAAAAGCAAAATACAAGGCAATAACATTGGTGACTTGTGAGCTCATATGGCTACAAGCACTCCTCAAAGAGCTAAATTTGAAAAAAGTTCCCAAATGCACCTTGTGTGTGACAACCAGGTAGAAAACACGTTACCTCTAATCCTATCTTTCATGAGATGATCAAATATATTAAAATGGATTGTCATTTGGCAAGAGAAAAACTAAAGTCTGGAGACATCAATGCTAGATTTGTCAACTCTAACAAACAATTGATTGACATAATCACCAATCTCTAAGAGGACTAGTGATTGATTATATTTGCAACAAGCTAGGCACATATGGCGTATATGCTCCACCTTGAGGGGGAGTGTTATAATTATAGTATTAAAGAGTTAATCGTATATAATAAGGGGAATTTGAAATAAGGAGCTGATCTTATATAATCGAGAATATCTAGATTATATATGTATTATTAGGAACTTCTTTATTTCTTCTAGTATCATATCTTTGTTATTAGAGGATATCAAATATCTTATATTTATTGTATTAATTTCTTTTTCTCGATATAAATAAAGTATTTGTACTGTCTCAGAAACACACGGTTTTATCTTAGTGATTCTCTCTTCCCTAGAGTTTAGCACTTACTATAAAAGGGGTTTAATGGGATACTGCTGGGGGACTTCTGAGAATTAGAAAGTTGTAAGGAGTTGACCAGACCTCTTGAAATACCCGGAGCTTGTGTCATTCTCATGGGCAGATATTCCCATTAATCAATAAAAAAATACCTTCTCTTCTATATTTGTCAAGAGTTCTATCAATTTCCTTCCCATTCTTGCTGGGAAAAAGCCACCTGAATTTTTTGGCCCTAGATCAAGCATTTCAATACGTAACTATACTTCCATTTAAATATTCTACTGACAGAATATATAGTGCTATTTCTGGTAGTTATGTACCTGTTTTGTATTTGTGAGGGAGTGTGGTGGTTGTGGTGTAATTTGGTGCAATTCTCTGCATTTTTGAAACTTCTTTCCAAATTATATTTCAGAAAGTTATATATTGTTGATGCACGGCCAAGAAAAAATGCATTGGCTAATGGAGCCATGGGAGGTGGTTCAGAATCATCATCAAACTATTTTCAATCCGAGGTTGTGATAGGCTTGAACTGACCAGTTGTGATTTTTTGTTTTTCCAGTTATAATTATAAATTTGACTTTATTTCTGAAGTACCTGAATTCTTATTTTATATTACCAGGTAGTCTTTTTGGGGATAGACAACATCCATGCGATGAGAGACAGCTTTGTTCGGCTCCGAGAATACATGGACACTCATGGCAGAACGTCATCAGATGGAATGTCCTCTTTTTTGGTTAGTCTGTGCATGTTAGAACATTTTATCTGTTGCAGCTTTGGATGTATTGAGTGGGCTATTAGAATAACGCACTTTGGAGCTGTTAGTAAACTGTTTTGATAATTTTTGCGTTGATTTTTTTTTTTCTTTAATTTTGAAAAGTTTAAAAGTTAATCATGATGTATGCACAAAAGTGTTTCTCGTATACCTCTACAAATCATCCAGCATGGTTAAACAATTTAAAATTAATACTGATGGCATTTTTAATACTTTTCTACTGAATTGTGTTATGTAGGGTTGTTCATAAAAACCAGGGGAAAAAGCAGAAAAAAAAAAAAAACCTATTTTTTATATTAAATTTTGGATTTGATTTCGAAAATCAGTAAAATCCAAACCAAACTTATAAGTATGCTGATATTTTTATTTATAAATTTATGAGATCACTTATATTTACATTTATATTTGAGTAAAAGTATATAAATGTAATTATCATTTTTCAAGTTGTAATTTAATAGTATATATTTGAAAAGTTGTACGACTATTAGCTCTATAATGACTTCTAGATTAGATACTTCATGCTTTTTATTTTTTTATATTTATTATATATCTTAGTATTTTTTTTTAGTACTTCGAAGAAAAATGAAAGTACGACTGAAATTGAAAACTGATTACGACTGAAATTGAAAACTGATCCAATCGAAAATGATTTTAGATAGAGTGGATTGAATTGGATTTAAATTTTAAACCAATCTATTTGTATGGTGAATCAATGATTGATTGGATCAGATGATTTTTCTTTTCCAAACTGATTTAACCAAATATTGAATACCCTTAGTTTATGATTGACTAGGTTAACTTTGCTGGGGATCAGTTAACATAGTCTGTTTCTAATTTTTCCGAATTATATTCTCACTGTTCACGGGTGTATTTAGAGACAAGGTGGGTCAACGTGGGGTGGTGGCAATCTAAGTAGTATGTCTGCTTCGGTATCAACGCTTGGAGACAGTGGATGGTTACTGCATGTTCAGAATGTGTTGGCTGGAGCAGCTTGGATTGCTGCTCGTGTTGCAATGGAAAACGCTTCTGTCCTTGTGCATTGCAGGTGCTAGTCTAAAACTTTGAAATGCAGATTGAGAATTATCAGTATATTCCTTCTGATAATATTTAAGTTTATTTGGTATCTAGCAGCCTTACACCCCCTCAACTCCCTTTTGTTTAATGCAGTGATGGATGGGATAGGACAAGCCAGTTGGTTTCACTTGCTAATTTGTTGCTTGATCCATATTATCGGACATTCACAGGGTTTCAGGTAAGGGATTGGCATTACTCAACTAATTGAATATAATTCTATTTGAATGTCACCATAAGAACATTGCCAAGTTTTACTATTTGACATACCACATTGTCAACTATCATATTTTTTAAAACCTTTTGGAAAATGAATCAATACATGTGCTATTATTTTGCTTCAAATTTTTCTTCCTTATGCAGGCACTCGTTGAAAAAGACTGGCTTGCTTTTGGTCATCCATTTTCTGATCGGGTGGGAATGCCATCTGTCTCTGGAACTGGCAACATGGCTTTCGAGTTAACTAGGCAGCCTTCAGCCGGAAATTTCTCACCATCACCTGTGCGCCAGTCATCGGGAACATTCTCGTCACAACCTCCAGCTTCATCTCACTCACACAACTCAAACAACTATTCTCCTATTTTTTTGCAGGTTTGTTTCTTATTTTAGATATAGATTTAAATGGTTTAGGCATTATCCCACCAAACCCAGTGGGAAGAAGGGTTCTGTTGTTTATAGGCATCATTTAATCGACTATGTAGTTTATAATAATTAACTGGGTTATGTTTTCTCGTTTTTTCCTTCCTAGAAATCTCATTTAAATTGAGACTGCAGGATACGTTTCATTTTCTTTTTTAATGGCTTAAGCTAATTCTTTCAAGGTTGATATCATTACAAATTTGATGGTATTGTTTTAAGCTACGAAGTACATATTTTTGCGTTGCTTTAAGTATCAAATTGTGGTACCTGTTTCCTACACCGATTCCTGTATCTGTATGACTCGTACTGGACACTCTTTAGCTTATTTTGGGGTTCGAAGTTTTTAAAATTGTATTTAACTACAGGCGTGCTCTTCATTTTTAAGGATGATTTTGTATTATTCACTTGAAATGATGGTTGGTTAATTTGATTATGCTATTATACTAGTGAGTTAGCTTGTACTCAAATTCATTTAATGGCATTATTTGTACGCATGCATAAAATATACCAATTTCGGCTTGGCTTTGATTTCGTGGAGAGTTGCATGTTTAGGTTTGGAGTTTGGATGGCTTTGTTCTATCTTTGCCTTTTAGAATTGGTGGTCTACTTCGATTTGAATCTACGTTTTGTATAACAGTTATCTTCAGTGTTTTTCTATTGTGAACTTACTTTCTTGCATTTGTTTCAGTGGGTTGATTGTGTTTCACAATTATTGCGGATGTATCCTTTTGCTTTTCAGTTCTCTGCGGTATGTACACTTGAATATTTATGTAGTTGTTTCGTTGCATGGTTTTCTTTCTAATATTTTCTTTTAGTAACTTATATTTTTTAATGATCCAGGCTTTCCTGGTGGACTTCATAGACTGCATGCTTTCTTGTCGTTTTGGAAACTTCTTATGTAACAGGTACTTTGTTTGTAACTTGTCTCCTCCATGGAATGGATGTGGCCATTGACCCTCTCTTTTCTAACTCTTGTCAGTATGAATGTAGTGAAAGATACAACGTAGTGTTGATTAGGTTTCACTAGTAAGACATAGTATAGGATTTAAGAATCATAATATCATAGCAATATGGATTTTTTGCTCATAGGCTGACATAGTAGACAGTTGTGAAAAGTTAAGCTTCATTTTTTTACTGCAGTTGTGTTTCATCTATCCCTCAAATTTTGTTATTTCACTGAGACAAAGTATTCTCATCGTATATTTATAGCTGTCAAAATGGGTTATCGGGTACGATGGGGTCAGTTCACCTTGACCAACCTCGGACTCGCCAACCATAATTTAGGTGGACCAACCTGTTTAACCCACCAACTTGTATTAAACAAGTTGGTCTACCTAAATTTTAAAATACTTATTTTAAAAATAAAAAATTTGACTTTTTAAATTTTTTTGATATATTTAACCAGACATAATACATAAAAATGAAGACTCCATAATTAAAAATTGAAGATTGCATATCATACATAATTAAGAATTAAAAATGTCATACCAACTCACTTTTCGGTCCTTGTAAACTTTATGTTTTCTAGGATAGTTTTATCTATCTATTCCAAGTTTTTAAATAATACAACATGAATTAAAAAAATTAAAATTTTCATTTAACATTATCTTTGGAATTAGGTGATTTAATTTTTTCTAGTTTTAGATAGGTTGGTGTGTCAACCTATCCACCACGATTTCAATCTACGTGGACCTAGGTGGACTGGGTCATAGGTGGGTTGGGTCTAATTTTTTGAATAATTCTAAAAGGATTTTCATTCTGATCCAGTCTCGTCTGAACATAATAAGCCAGGTTGACCTGCAGGTTCGGATCCCTCTAGGTATATGTTTACTAGTTTGCTATAGCTACCATCATTGTTTGACAAATAGAAGTTTGTGTGAGCGAATTCTCAAATCAGTCTTTCTCTATCCATTATATCAAACTGCATCTTTTTATATTTATATTTATATGATGTTCTGCTTGTTCACTCAGTCAGCACTTTCTGTGGTTATTCTCGGAGATGCTTACTGTTATAGTTTATGTTATCCTGGTATGCTTTAACGAGCTCTGTAACCGCTACCCCTTTTAATTTTCATTCAAAGCCATATATGTATACCGCAAGGGTACTCAACCTTACTCAGTAATATAACCTATAATAGCACATGATACTGGTATGATGATTTCATTTTAAAACATGAAGTGTTTGTCATTATTAGAAATGGTTAGTATTAGGAACATTGCACTTTTTGTATTAAGGTTAGCAATAAAGAAGACCTCATATCTGTGTCTCTGTTAAATGATAAAGAGGAATTAACCTACGTCTCCTGAAATCGTGTTAAATGACACTCGCATCTCCTTTAGTCTATTAAGACACTTAACTTGCTAATGTTTTTGTTAAAAGAGACATACATTCCCTCTAGTTTTAAATAGACATTCACATTCCTTATGTTTTGAATAAATGACATTTACATTCCTTATGTTTTTAATAAATGACATTTACATCCCTTATATTTTAATAAAGTGACACTCACCTCACTAATTTTAAATTTAAAGAATTCTTTAACTTTTATATTTTAAAATTTTAATTTGTAATTTTCCTACTTCTTTATTATGTTTAAATAAAATAAGGTGTCACTTTATTAAAAACAGAAGGGAGGTGTATGCTTATTTTAAAACTAGGGGGCATAAATGTCATCTAGCATGACCTCAAGAGAGGTAACGATGATAAATGTATCTGGGGATGAAAGTATTGGAAATGCGAAATAAGTATTGGACAAATTGCAGTTGTCCTGATGGTGGTTATTGTATTTGTTCTGATTAACAATTCTTTTAGTGAGAAGGAGAGGCAGCAATGCAATGTTTTTGAAGCATGTGGATGTCTGTGGGTATATTTAACTGATTTGCGGACATCAGAAGGAGGTTCCCATGTGCATTACAATCCCTTCTATGATCCACTCAAGCATAATGGTCCCCTTCTGCCCCCAGCAGCAGCATTGGCCCCCACGTTGTGGCCCCAATTCCACCTTCGTTGGGCATGCCCAGAAGAAGCACAAGCTGGGGAGATTGAAGCACAATGCAGGAAGATAGTTATGAAATGCTCTGAGATGCAGAAGGTAGTTATTTTCCTCTATTTTCTGATTTGACTATGACCCATTTAAAAAAATATTGTCTTGCTTCTTTTTTGGAAAACCACTACTCTGATTAACACATGTTTGTAGCTCCTTAATTTTGGTGACTGGCGTTTACTTTTTTCTTGTCAATTATCAAAAAAATTATTTATTTCCTTACAATGCCCTCTGTGGAACTACTGATCTGTTTGGGATGGTAACAGGCTAAAGAAATGGCAGAAAGAAAAGCTAAAGAAGTTACAAATTCAATGGAGTCATTGAATGCAGAATTACGACGGGAGAAGCAGCTAAACATCTCAGCTATGAACATGGCAAAGAGTATGAGCAGAGAAAATATGGCCATAAAGCGTGCAATTCAGTCAATGGGGTGCAAGGTTCATGTCTCTGGTGGTGGTGAATGCACTGTTGACATTGAAAGCAACCCAGACGTTCTGTGCTGTTCCTCTAGAAAAGAATCAAATAGTACTATGCGTGATGACAAAATGGATCTGCCTGTTTCAGTTCTAGTTACAGCAGATGATATTGATGGAAACAGTGGGATTGTTCGGGTATGTGAAACCCTGTGCCCGTTTGGCTCTGGGGGTGGACGCTGCAGGTGGCCAAATGGTGGTTGTGCTCAGCTAGGTAGCCAATATGTTGGCCTGAAGGCAAATTTTGATGCATTTGACCAACTGTCAATTGATGATAGTTATTTCAAGTCGGAGTGAGCAGGAATTTGCTTCCTAAAAGACTGGCAGTGAACGGCTGCGTAACCAATTTTGGTTTCTTTAAACAATGAGAATGGTTGATTCTTTTTAGCACTCCTCGTGATGAAAAAAGGGGAGAAGTAGACGACGTTGTCATTTTTATAGGGTCTCGGGAATTGTACAGGTTATGGGAGTTGGCAGGAGATCATCACGGTGCAGGCGTCTGTATTTGGGAATGCTCAGTACATGTATTGGGTTGATGCGCATCATGGTGGTCGACATTGATATATGCATTGTATATTTGGGGGGCAATAGTCGCTGAATCATAATTGTTGAATAAGATCAATTTTGTACAGATAATCAAGTATTAAATTTTATATCTAGAGGGATCAATGTATATAGCAAGTATAATTCGTGACCCATTAATGACGACTATCTACCTTGATATCCTGCTCTGTTTGTTGGGGCTGCTTAATTTTATTTTTTGTGTTAGTTAATTGCAGAAGATGGTGGTGACTTGCAGAAGACAGGAAAAGGTTGAGGTGTTCAATAGGTTATGGCACTGCAACCTACCTGTGTTCCCCAAAAATAATTTAAATGTGTGGATATAACTGTCATTCATGTCAGTATAATAGTGAAGCGAGTTGCCAAAATGATACGTAGGTTGAAGTTCTGGAGTCATGTTTACACGAATAAGAAAGTGTAAAAATGTCGAATATATTAATACATGTATAAAACCACTTCCACTAGTGGTGTTTGAAAATATTATTATATACATTGGTTAAAAAGTACAAAAATTTCAGTAATTAAGTTACATTTGTATTCCCTCTTCAATCAGTCGTGTGTGGTAAATAAATACATTATGGTCACAGGTAAGCATCAATTAAGAAAAAAACAAAACACGTTAAAAACAAGGGACGTAATCTGATTACAAGAAAAACATACACGATTAACTAGGAAGCTGATGCTCCACCCTACCGGTTTGATCGATCAAAGTGCCAACTTGATCTCCACATAAAGCTCTTGAAACATTCCCTGGTTCAAGCATGTTGAAAACTACAACTGAAGAGAAAGACTGCCTCAGAAAAAAAAAAAGGTTTAAAGGATGATTACACGGAAAGAAAACAGTGAGAAAATACCAACCAGGTATTCCATTCTCTTCACAATGTGCCAGTGCCATCGTATCCATGGATGCGACGCCCCTAGAAACAACTTCCCTAAAGGAAATTCGATCAAGGGTTACATTATCATTGCGGGGATGGCAGTCGAAAAAGACACCATTCACAGTAGTACCTTTCAGAACCACATCAGCATTAACTGGGGAAAAAACATAGTTGGAAGACTGTCAAATTCACTCCTACTCAAGCATCAAGCATTGAATACTGATGTGAGCAACAATGCCAGTATTATAGAACACATGATTAGGACTGACATCATAACATAAAACAAAGACGAGATTCTAGAGCAGAAGGGTAAGGTCATACTCTCAGAAGCTCTGAGAACTGCAGCTGTATCGGTGGTAAAAAGTGGATTTCCTATGCCAGCACCAACACCACCAAATATGACGACCCTTCCTTTCTCAAGGTGTCTAATAGATCGTTGCCTGCTATATGGCTCAGCAACCTCAGGCATCGAGAATGCACTTTGAACACGTGCCTGAACACCCAGCTTCTCCAAAGCAGATTGAAGTAAAATAGAATTCATCACTGTTGCCATCATACTTGTTTTTACAGAAAATAATATTTAGCCAGGATGAAATCAGCATCTGGGGGGCAGTGGGGCTATTATTCCATTTTATCAATTCTCAATTTTAAGTAACATAGTCAAATAAAAAGCTGGTTGCAGTGTAAAGTTGATATTACAACACATTATGCACATCTTAACATTGAAAAAAAAAATCTGTCTTACTCTTAATCAAAAATCCCAATTGTAATTTTCTCAAACTCATCCTATTTTATACAAATGGAGCCTCACAAAATACAATCAATGAAAGAAAAAATTTGGTTAATCAGTATAAATAACTTAATAAAAAAAATAATCAATGTATGTATTATTTGCTAACAAAGCACTAAAATCACTTACCCTATTTGGTATGCCGTAGGTCTATCCAACCCTATAGCAGACACCCATGCATCGCCACAAAAGAAGTTACGACCACCAACAACAATGGCTACCTATATAATTTAGCTCCACGCAACGTTAACATAAACTAACAGGCAGCGTAAAAAAATTATTGAGCAGTAAAGAAGGTAATGAATACCTCCACCCCAAGGCGGCAAGCTGTTGCCACTTCGCTAGCAATCTGCATTGCCACCTAATGATGGAAGGAAGCAGTTGAATTGCAGTTTCCAGTTAAGTATCTAAGAGTAGGAAGCGCAATCTATTCATTCAAATATCCTCAACAACCAAATATCCAATGAATGTTTAATAGAACCAAAAACGAAACTGGCACCTTGGGGTCAATATTCTGGCAGTTTCCAGCCAATGCAGAGCCACTAATTTTAAACAGAACTCTCTGCCATTTCAGATTTGACTCCGGTTTTGTTTTAAGGTTGTTTGCCACGACACCGTTGTTAGGGCCATATCTGCTCACAGAATCATCACAAACAATCAGGGCCATGCCAACATCTCTTACACCATAACACATCAAGAACAGCCAACTATAATTGAAGCAACAATAAGAACTAAAAAACATGTCCTGTAACACCATCAAGAACGAGACTGACTACACCAAGTTTACAATAACAATAAAACCTTGTCTTTGTTGTAGATAATTCAGTTAGTGCTGTATGTTAGTTAGGTAGTTAGTGGGCTGTTGGCTAACTGCTCATAATAGTTCTATAAATAGTAATAATGTACTGTAATACATGTGTGTGAAATGTAAAATTTCACATCTAATCACCATATCTCTTGTCTCTTTCCCTTTTCTTCTCTGTTCTTACGAGTGTGTTTAGTGTGTGTTCTAACAAATGGTATCCAGAGCTATTTTGATTGGGGACCTATATGTGATGCCCACTAAGCTTGTGAGGTATTCTGCTGAGTGAGAAAACCCCCCTTCCTATGTGGGTTTTCTATCTGTTTTGCAAATCTTTTTGGTGTGGTTTTCAGCAAGGTTCAGAGTGTTAATCATGGTAGGTTCTAATGGGTTTTTTCCTACCAACTTGACAATTCTTGATAGCAAGAACTTTAATCAATGGATTGGAGTTTCAAAATCGGTGTCGTCTTTGGTTTCCAAGAAGTGTTGGAAATTGTAAAGAATGGTGTTCAAGAACTGGAGGAAGGTAGTACAGAGGTACAAAGGACAATTAACAGGGAATATAAGAAGAAAGATTGCAAAGCTCTCTTCTTGATCCATCAACATGTGGGTTCTGCCAATTTTGAGAAGATATCTTTGGCAAATTCAGCCAAGGCTGCCTGGGATATTTTGAACAAGTCAAATGGAAGTGCTGATAAAATAAAGAAAGCGAAGCTTCAACTTCCTCAAACCTGTTCTTGATTTGTCTAGGCATAAAAGAGGAATTAACATCAGCAGCAGTAGTGTCAACGATAGCTTCAATCTTATTAAACCAATGCCACTGACTAGTGTCAATGCAACCACTTCCAATTCTCTGAACCTCCACCTTATACCTCTTCTTCAAATTATCAATCTTATTCTTACACTGCTCCACGCTCTTCTCATGCTTCACCTCTCCGCCACACCGTTCCCCCACCGCCTCCGCCACCTCCTCCCAGTCGCGCCCACCGAGGTTGCCGCGGTTCAGCTGGTTGAACTTATCCGTGTACGCTTCCAATAGACACGCGATCGCCGTGTCGCTCCATTCTTCTCTATCCTTCCGATAATCGCCGCCGCGGCGGAAAGCACCATCGGTTGCCGGATCTGAATCGGCAGCACATTTGAGCTTCTTGTTGTAGTAGTAAGGACTGCCGGCGGCGGAGGCGCGTTTGGAGCCGGATATGGCAGAGTCGTCAGAGAAGGAGGAGTGGGGGTAGTAGTCGGCGGTGACGGAATCGGCGGCGAGGAAAGTGGTGAGGCTAGAAGAGGAAGAGGAAGGGAAGTGGTGCAGCGTGGGTGCGTGGATGTGAGGCTGCGCGTGGGAGGGAGAGTTAAGGAGGGGAAAGTCTTCGGTGGCCATTAACAGAAAGAGTGACTGGGTTCGTTAGGGTTAAGGTTTGTGACGGAGGGAACAGAGACGACGTTATCACGGAGGCTGTAACGATTTCCCGTCATCAAACATTGGGTTAAGGGTTGAGCTGTTTGTGGCCCTCAGTTCTTTCTGTGTTTTAACAGATAAACCAAAACGAAGGTGTAAAGAAGCCTACGCAGGTAATCCAAAACACGATGACAAACTCTGTTTTATTTTATTAAAAAAACAAACTATATCACTTTTATTACACTTATTTACATTTTTAGTATATAATTTATGTTTTTATTTATAATTTGTCATTATATATTATATACACCATTTATTTCTATATAGTTATTTTTTAAGAAAATTTTGCTCCTTTTTACTTTTAAAATAATATAACTTTTTTCTATATTACTTTTCTGCTTTATTTGACTCAAAGGGATATAATAGGTAATTTATTTAAAATTACATTAAATATAAAAAAAAAATATTTTTCTATGTAATATTATATAGAAAGAAAAGAAATATGATCTAGTATCTATCTAAATGTTAATTTGTAAAGAGATAACAATTTTCATAATTAGTTTCTATGTACATTTTTTTTTCATGATTTTAGTCTTATAGTTTTGATAGCTATTTGTTATCATGCTAAATTTTATTCTATTGTGATAACTTCTTTATAACATAGATGTGGATACACAGAGGTGTTATCTATATTTATGCATTATAAAAGAGTTTTCACTAGTTGTGATTTATATCATTATATAATCTCTTAAAATTTGCATTACACTATTATTTTCAATAAATAAAAATAGCTTTATTATTTAATAATAATATAATTATTATGTTTTTGTACACAATTTTTGAAGGCTCTAATAGCTTCAAAATTATCTCCAATCAAATCATATATAGAAAAAACTGTTTTCGTTAAACTTTAATTTAAAAACAAAATTTCAATATTTCTAGTGCAACCACTGACAAATCACTCCTCCAAGCACCTATCCATATTCGTTTCAATGATACCTACAAACAAATTATCCATCTACAAATGTCTATAAATAATAATAATCCATATTCGTTTCATTGATACCTACAAACAAATTATCCATCTACAAATGTCTATAAATAATAATAATAATATCAGACTACAATTAATTTCTAATATATATATATATATAAGAGTATATTAATTCCGGTAAGACAAATTAATAAAATGCACAAGGACCGTAGACATTAAAAGAAAAAGGTAGCAATTTAATATTTGCATGATTACTTATGCTTATTTTCAAAAATAAATTACAAGATCGATGAATAAAAGGTCTTACTGAAGCATACACCAATGCTTAAGATACGTTAATTTCAGAAGTGGAATTTTATGAAACCAAATTATGTATGATTGAACAAATTTAAAATTTAGTGATAAAAGTATTTTACAATAATATACCTTTTAACAAGTTAAGTTTCTTATTAAATTTTATTGTAAACATTTTTGGATAAATTTTAAATATAAAATCAATTTACTTTAAACTCAATTTTATTTAATCCGAAAAAATTAAGATAATCCAAAATCAAATTTACAGGAGATCGCAAACACTATACTTAAGTTTTATCCTTTATAATTAAAATGATTTTATCACTGCATTGTATCTTTTCGTAAGCTACCTTTATAATTAAAAGGCATGAAAAGGAAGGTGCCAGATTAAAACATCCACAAGGATTATAGAACCGAGAAAGAATCGATGCTTAATATTTAATTTGAAAGATAATATGTACCAATTCAGCAAATAGTGAAACAAACGTTGATTCCGACTGAGATGAGTATTAACATAGCAGTGTATAATCTAATGATAGTTTCTGTTCATCGCCTGAGGCTCAGTGATTAGCATCATCAGAATGCCTCTTCCCATCATCAGGAGACCCTCCTCGACCCTTCCTCTCATTCCACCTCGCCCAAATCCATGTTGAAATTGCGATCGTTCCTAATGCGTAAATCTAGAATCAAATAAAGTAAACTTGTGAGAAAATGCAAATGGACTTTATCATAGTGAAGTACAACATTACACAAACTCTTCCACGGATATATTGTCTCTGGTCAGCTCATCACGGAATATCCTAATTGGTCAAATCAATAAACAGAAAGCAAGCACCTTGGAACATAACGCCAAACTCGAATGAAGTGCTCAATAAAAATAAAGTAAAATCAGCTGATGTGGTATTTACAAAAACAGCCACTGGATTAAATACGTTACTCTCACAGCACTCATATCAAGATTAAAATGCATATTCCAACATACCTCAGGAATGAAAAGTATATGAATAATATATGAAAATGACAAAAAAAGAAGAGCTAACTAAACAGGCAAGACAGGTAGATGATGTAACCATTTGCAGGGACTTCTTTCAAACTTCACCATAACACCACCACTGTCAGCTAAATAAAACTGAAAATAAAAAAGTCTAAAATGGGATACATGCTACATCTTTCTGGACTTAGAAACCGATGACCTCTTATTCCAACACTTTTTGGCTGCCCGTCAGTCTTCTCGACAGTGTCTAAGGAAATTTAGGGAAAAATCTATAAGTGTATACACAGTGACGACAGCTGTGAAGATCCTAAAATCAAAGGATATTCCAAATACATAAATCAGTTGCGATATGATGATCCTATCCGAGGTAATTTTGATTACAATAATATCAAGTACAACCGGACTATTTGATCGGATATCAGAACAGAATGCGAGCTTCTTAACAGAAGCTTGTGCGATTATTCCTTAACTATGCAGGAATATAAAACCAAATGGGTTGAAACGGACAGGTTGAGATTTCCAGGTTTAGTGATGCTGATGGATTGGGGCAGTAAGCACTTAATTCTAGACACCTAAACCATACATATACATTGACAATAACAAATATCAGAACAGAACTACTATAACCTTCTTAATAATACTCCCAGGTTTTATTGTTTTCAGATAATAAAAGCCCTCACAATAGAATCCCAAAAACAAACCCCTTAATACTTAAAATAACTAGCTAAATCCTATAGAAACAAAGCTCACAGAAAAAGGCACGACCCTTGCAATAATTATAATATTTTTTTATGGCAGTGTCTAGGAGTATTTAGCCAAGAATATGCCAAAAAAACTGACATTAGTCCACAAATCCACTGAACCATATTTTGACGGTTTGTGCTTATAAATGACCTTATGATTGCTGACTGTAAAAGAACATTTCCATTCTTCATGGCTACTCATATAACATGTTGAAACACAGGTACAGAAACAAAAGACAAAATAAAATCCAATGCCAGAAGAATATTTCAGCCATCCAAAATCCTAATTAAGCACGTGGCAGTATCAAATCAAGCAAAAAAAAAATTCACGAATGTAAATTAAGCTTGAGGCAAAGTACAATTCGATGATTGAGAGGCCACCGAAGTAATTTCCACCATTAATTTGACTATTAACTAGAAACAAAGGAATAACATCGTGAATTCAAACAACAATTGTGGCAGGCTCCAAGAGAAACCTGAAACCCTAATATGACAGATGTGAGTGGAACTTAAGGCTTAGAAAGGAAAACAACGAATACCTGCCAGAGTAAAAGAGGATTGGTAGTCCTGGCGGCGGGAGAGTTGCTTACGTCGACTTCAGCCTGCAGAGGCGTAGAAGAAACCACCGCAGCTTGGGTTTTGGGAAAACGAACAACGTTGCGTTTGAGGTTTGGAGTCTCATCCTGAGGGTCGGATTGCGGAGGTGGAGGTGAAGGTTGAGGTGGTAACAGGTTTGGGAGAAAAGGAAACTGAAAATGGAATTTAGGTATCAAAGAGAAGAGATTTGGTGGGGATTGTTTGGGTGGGTGTTCTTCGGTATGTGTGCCCATTGTTGAAGGTACTGAGAAAACAATGCAAGGTAGAAGAAAACCCTAACGCGTATATATAGAGAGCGAATGAGGTTTGGATGGTTGAGAAAGTGTAGGAATTAGTTGCGTGTGATCCATTGGAAGAGTGTGGGTTTAGGTTGTTACAACGTCATTCCCACCATCACTTAATCACATCTCCACTCTTACTTAGTATGCTTAGACCCTTTGAATCTCTCTAACTAATTTATTCAATTTAAATTTAGTCATAATCATTTTAAAAACTATATACTTTTAATTCTTATAAAATTGCTAATTTTAGTTTTAGTCTAAATACTATTTTCTTATTTTTATTCTTATAAAATTGAGATATCAATTTCATTGGAATTAATACTTTAATTCCAATACATAATTGATTGGTTAATATTTTTATTGGGATATTAAGTATGTCTTACATAATTGATTGTTTAATATTTTAATATAATTAAAACTTATGATGTGATGTCTTGTATATCTTATTGTTCATGTTTTTTTAAAATGGTTTTTTTCATAACAATTGCTTATATTTTTTATAATCTTATATAATATTTATTTTTATGAATTGATATAGTAAAGTGATTTGTCTATTCAACACACTAGGTCAAACTAATGATGTTGGAGGTCAAGAGAAAACTAGAAAAATACACTAAACATGCATCAAAGCTTAAAAATATCTAAGTTGTGGACTCGAGTTAATGATATTCAAGGTGTGGAGTCAATGAAGAGATGTTCAATTTGCGAAGTCAAGTTTGAAATATACAAGGTGTGACAACAAGATAGAGATACTCTAATTGTGAAGTCAGATTAGAGATTTTTAAGGTGTAAGGATGAGTTAGGGATACTCTAGTCCAAACTAGCTTAGTAAGTAAACCCAAGCTAGAGACACTCTCGGCTTAGAGTTGAACTAAACATGTTTAACGTGTATAATGAAGTTATAAATGTTTTGAGGTTGAATTTGAGTTAAACATGTTCATTCTGTGGAGGAGGGCTAGAATGTTTTGGGCTTAGAGTTAAACATTTTAATAATCCTTATTTTACTACACAACTTTTCATTCTCTCTTTCAATTATTTGATTCATTCGATATCCATCAAGTTCACTCGTATTCCTAAGGCATTTTCTATCTTATCACAACCTCAATTACACTTTTTTTTCCTTTTTGTGATTTTCTTCAAATGATGTATTGCATTAAAAAAACGTAAATCCCAATTTTATTGAATTCATATTTATAGGATATGCATTTGATCGTTTCTACTTCTTTTAAAAATTTTTATTTATTGTTTATTTTTTATCACATGAGAATATCTAAGTATCAATTTAGGTACTCAATTGTATAAGTCCTTATTTTATTAGATAATCTGAAAAATTTATCTTCTATTTTTTTTTTTTTTTTTTATTTTTTAATTTTTTTATATTTTATTCACTAGATTTTTTTTTTT
>Ga0099824_1003821_pt1 | contig 21900 bp, 12 predicted proteins | sample SiratrowhiteBW_FD_76837 | JGI IMG/M metagenome (GOLD analysis project Ga0099824, IMG submission 76837) | Root nodule microbial communities of legume samples collected from California, USA - Siratro white BW | ecosystem: Host-associated > Plants > Roots > Nodule | place: USA: California... | reverse complement strand
TATATATATAATCACATTTGTTTATGATAAAAATAAAGTTGGTTTTTTTATTATATCTAGAATAATATAAGTCTAGATATTTCTACTAAAATATCTTTATACATTATTAGGGTATGTAGAAGAAGTCTAAAATTATTTCTAGAATTATGTTTAAATTAATTAAGAATCTAGAATGTTTCATTGTGTAATATAAATAAGCTGAGTCCATTGTCTTTTGAAATAAGAAAAGATTGGAGAAGCAAAAATTCTCTAATAAAAGTTTCTTTCCTATAACTTTTATCTTGAATAATTCTCTTTTTGTTTTTAAGGTTATTCTTCTTTTTATTTGGTTGTATTCTTCCACCCTTTATTTATTCGATCTTAAACCATAAGACTTTCACTATTTTTTGTTGTTTGTTTATACTTTTTACACTTTCATGAGCAAATTAAAAAAAAAACCCAAGTCGTCTTCCAACCAATCAAATAGTAAATTTAGTCAATCAATATTTAGAACTTATATGCATCAATTTGGTCAATAAATATTTAAAATTTATCTGCATCAAGAAACGTTAGTAATAACAGTAAAAGAATGAAGGATTTTGAGAATTATTGTACAGAAAATAAAAATAGATGATTTAAAAATAATAAAGAAAATAGATTCATTGACTCTCAATTTAATTCACAACAAATTCTTATGTGGTTTTCTTAAGATTATTATCCTTACATTCTCTTTACAATGTTGAACTCAATTAAACAAGCATTAATCAAAATCAACATAATCTTATCAACAAAATAAGCATTTACTAATACATCATTTAATATCTCACATTCTCTCCAAATGTCTACTCAATCAGACTAAGCATACAAGAAATTGATTAATGATTAAGAGTAAACGAATTAAGCAATAACTCTAATTAAGCAATAACTCTAATTAAAGAAAAACAATTAAATTTTCAACAAGCTTTCAAAAACAAATATTTTTTCAAAGACATAGATTTCAAAAAGATCTACAATCACACAACTATTATATAGAATTCATTTTGAAACCACAAGAAAATCAATCCAAAGGAGTTTAGCCTTTTACATGAGATGATGAAAGCGCAAGAACTACAAAAATAAAAATAAAAATAAAACTAGAGTTTAAGCTATGCACTGGTGTGTCATCTTCATGCATTTTCCATCCTCTACTTATAATCTTCTTTTTTTTATGAAATTAACTCAGATTTAATTTTTAAATATTTTTCTTACAATGTGCCAAAGATTAATTTTGTAAATATCTTCTTTCCATTAAAGTTGTAAATTTTATTTTTTCTAGTTTATTTCGGATATTTTGTTTCCAAATTATGTTTTAGATACATGTCTTTAATTCTCAAACAAACAATCCAACTCATAATAATTGAATTTGTTGTCCAAGATATTGTAAAATAAAGCAAAATAGCTGGAGTAGATTTACTTTAAATCAATTAAGAATTACAAAGAATTATCTTTATAAAAAATCTAAAGAATATTTTTTCAAAAGATTTGACTAGATTTGGATGCAAATAATTAAAAACAAAAGAAACCAATAATCTCAATTAAGGTATAATTAATCCTAATTAGATAAATTTTCCTTAAAACAGTGGATTTATTTTTAATTATAATTTAAAAAAGTCAAAGTTAAACACTATTAATATAAATATAAATATATATATATATATATATATATATATATATATATATATATATTAAACATGATATAATTTATAAACTTATATGATTAAATAAAAATACTTAGTAAATACGGTTTTGATCTAACTTTTAATACTTTGTATACAAATATAAAAATACACTTAGGAAATACCATTATAGTTCCATGATTTGTAAGACTGTCAAAAAAATATAAAATATAGTAAAAAAGAAGATAAAAAATTTAGATCGATTAGTTTTCAATTAGGCTTAGAAATTCTCTTTAATGATATACATTATAATGCCATTTAAATGAAAATTTAAATCTGATTGGGAAAAACACTTATCTAAAAAGTTTTCTAATTAAATTATTAAGTCTGAATAATTCAAAAGTTTATTAATCCAGTAAAAGCGGGAAAAAAAAGATAAAGATTATGAAAGTAAGGTCACTGCTAACTAATTTGTTATTGATAATTGATGATACAGATATGAAAACTATTAAGATAAAAACCAAATTACCGAACAAACACAAACATTGCAGAGACAACAAAGATCCGCCGTACAATGTGTACAATGTGTCAGGTGGGTCACCAAAGCACCACCCCATCACACACTAACCCTAACCCTTATTTTCCTCATTACCCTCATTCTATTCAAGTGGCATCATCTCATTGGGCCAATCATAGGCCCTCACCATAACTACCCTGAGCTGCATCGCATCTCTCATTCTTTATAGACTGCGTTCAACTCAGTTTCATGCTTAGTTTAGTTATTTCTTCACCCGCAGCACTCCCTGCCCAGTGGCGCCTCCCCTTATAAACCTCACTCAACATTAAAGAGAGACACAAATCAAGATACAATTGTAGTTTGTGTCGGTTCTCTCTTTTTCAGGAAAGGGGAAAATAAAAGGGAAAAGTTCCTTTCGGTGGTATTGTATGTTTGTTTCTTCTGGGAATCTAATTCCTCAGCGTGGCGTTGGAAAAAAATTGTATTTTTTAGGTGAGCTCAGATACTCAATTGGCGTGTTGATGAAATGAGCAAAAGGGGTGTGAGGAATTGAATCGAGTTTAAGTTTGGAGTTGAATTGAATTTTGTATTGGGTTTGGTACTGGAGCATGTGATTTGGAATTAGGAGTGGGAAAGGGTAAGGAGATGACTCGGGATGGTAGTGTAGTCCCTGCGGACCCGGGGGCAATGGCGGTTGCCAAGAAGAAGACACAGTCTTCTAGGAGTTGGATTCTGTTTGATACCACTGGGCAGGGTTCATTGTTGGATGTGGACAAATATGCAATCATGCATCGGGTTCAGATTCATGCGCGTGATCTCAGAATCCTTGATCCCTTGCTCTCTTATCCCTCCACCATTCTAGGTCGTGAGAAGGCCATTGTTCTTAACTTGGAGGTCCACCACATATTTAGTTTTGTTTGTTTGTTTGTTTTTATTTTTTTGTGTTATAATTTTGCTTTCTGTTTCTTTTTTCATTTTTTTTTCTGACTCTGCTTTTCAGCATATCAAAGCAATTATCACAGCTGAAGAGGTTAGTCCGCTTTTAATTCTTATGTGACTGCTTTCATCTTTTAAGGGTCGGGATTAGAGAACAGATAAGAACATTATGAAAATTAGTTTTTGGGACTTTTCATCTTAGACTACTCATAATTGAAAACTTTGACTAATTGAGACATGAGAATTGGGGGATGGTACATGGGGGCCTTCTCTCAGCATTTAATGACCAGTCTAATCTGAGGATTGATCAAATTTTGGCGACCAAATTTTGTTTTTTTTTTTTTTTCGTTGTCAAGTTCATTGAATAAAATGGGTAGGAATAGGAAGACATGTCTTCTTTTGCCTTGCTTAAGTAGTGGCACATGATCTTGACCCTCTTATACAAGAATATACCTTACATGACTTTTGTATAAGAATATCTTTCAGCAAAGGACATTTTATATTTGTGAATTCCTGTATCAAAACCTTTGGTCCTTTGTACAATAAATATTTGTTTCTTGAAATTGAGATGACATTGCTTCCCCATCCTGAATCCCTGGTTGTATCTAAATTATGGTATAGGTATTACTGAGAGATCCAACAGATGAAAATGTGATCCCTGTTGTCGAGGAACTGCAAAGGCGGTTGCCTCGATTAAGTGCCGGTCTTCAACAGCAAGGAGATAGTAGAGAGTATCTTGGAGGCCAAAATGATGCTGAAGCAGCTGACGAAGATGGTATGCTATATTCATCATGAACCTTAAGCAATGAATAAGCTTAATGTTTGCATCTCTTATTCTTACAAATATGTCTTTTTATTTGCATCATCTATTGTCCTTGTTATCTGAGTGATCTAAATTATGCAATGCAGAGTCCCCTTTTGAATTTCGGGCCCTGGAGGTTGCTTTAGAAGCCATTTGTAGTTTTCTTGCTGCACGTACAGCAGAACTGGAGATGGCTGCTTATCCTGCATTAGATGAACTTACCTCCAAGGTACAAATATTATTGAATTCTTTATCTCCCTCTAATGGTTTTAATCTGGAATCCCTGGCCCTTACCCTTTCCTTATGTATGAAATAAGCTTAAGAAAATATGAGTTGCTTGGAAGTGGCTGAGGGAAAATTTATTTCCTCATCTCAATATATTATCCTTTTCTTTTGTTATACTTATCATCACCAAGGTGTTCATTCTAATTTTGCCTGCTTTATTAAAGAAGTATTTTGTTGTTTGACTTGAAGCGTGGATGACAATAGTTCCCTTTCTTCCTTTTATTTCTTGAAGTTTTTTGGTTCAGTGAACTTTAGATAATGTAATCTGCAGATTAGTAGTCGTAATTTGGACAGAGTTCGTAAACTGAAGAGTGCAATGACAAGGCTGACTGCTAGAGTTCAAAAGGTATGCCAAGTTTTCACATGGAGAAGTCCTATTTTCTTTTATGAAAATATATTCTGCAGTCCATTCCCCCATTGCTGTTGATGTTTTGGACATCTTTGCATTATTTTAATTAAATTATTGTATTTTTCTTAAATATAATTAGTTTAATGTGACTGTAAGATGACTTGATCAGTTTTAAGTAGAAAACAATAGATATCCTTTTTCTTCTTCCATCGCCAGTTCTTATTATTTGGTACAGGTCAGAGACGAGCTTGAACAATTGCTGGATGATGATGATGATATGGCTGACCTATACCTGTCAAGAAAAGCGGGTTCATCATCACCAGTCAGTGGATCAGGTGCTGCAAATTGGTTTGCTGCCTCCCCCACCATAGGATCAAAGATATCTAGAGCCAGTAGAGCAAGTCAAGCAACGATTCGTTTAGATGAAAATGATGTGGAAGAGCTTGAAATGTTACTAGAGGTTATGTTACTTGCTTTAAAAAACAGTTTTAAAAAATGTTGCATTATTTTAATGAGGAAAAATTGTTATTAATGGTGTTTATTCATTTTGCAGGCTTATTTTAGTGAAATTGATCATACGTTGAACAAATTAACCACTGTAAGTGTCATCTTTGTGTATGTGTAAACATGTGCAATAGGGAGCAGTAAATCTTAATTTTTCGACATGGCAGCAGATATAAAGTTATTTGGGAAGATTGTTTCTTTGTAAATACGGAGAAAAGTTTGTTTCTCATTAATTTATAACCCATGATCTGTTTAGTATTCTAATCATTAGACAGTGAACCCACGGCCTGGGCCTTTGGGTAGAGATTTTTAGTTTCAGACTAGTATGCATGTTAAAGTTTTACCAAATTGATACTCTTACAGTTTAGGAAATTAAGGGTTAACGAAGGGGATTTGTATTTTTCTCTCTTCCTTCTTCCATCTGCTGCTGTTGGAATTTTGTGGTTTATACTCAAAATCTTGTTTTGGAAGTATTTTGCACAATATTTTTTTTAATTCTCCACATTAGTTTTAAGAACTTTGTGAGATGATATACTAATTGTTTGATCTTGTCTGAGAAGAGTGATTTATGCTGTTTTTTCTTTTGGATCAAATAGACCATACTTGGATCTTTGCTGTACCACTTTTGCTTTGTAATTAAATATTATGATACTTGTGATTCTATATCTAATTATGTTGTCAAGATTGCTGAATTTATTTGTGGTGCAACGTGTTAAGATACTCTGGGGCCCATTAGATCAGGCTATTCTAGGAAGGGATTCAAAACTAGTTTACTGTTTTGATATTTATTTGGTCTCTTTAAGGTCTTTGCTTCAACTCTAAGTCTGCTGTTCAAGATAGCTTTGCTTTTACCTAATTATTTACCTTTCTCTTTTCATTTAAAGCTGCGAGAGTACATTGATGATACTGAAGATTATATTAATATTCAAGTAAGTAGCTAGCAATTTACTGAAAATATCAGTATCTGTTTAATGACATGAAATTCAAGTGAAGTTTTTCCATTTTGCAGCTTGACAACCATCGTAATCAGCTGATTCAGGTGCCTTTCATTTTTCTGCACATTGAATGTCATTAGCAGTATTCTCTTATGTCTTTTTTTCTGTCATGAGTTTGCTAAATGGTCTTCAATTGTTGTGCAGTTAGAGCTCTTTCTTAGCTCTGGAACTGTTTGTCTATCTTTCTACTCTTTGGTGGCTGCTATATTTGGCATGAATATCCCATATACTTGGAACGACAACCATGGTTACATGTTCAAATGGGTAAGCAAATTATTACTGTTTATGAATGTGTTGCCAACATGCAACTATTTGTTTTTAAGAAACAAGTTTTAATCAAGATTTACTTAAATACATCAATCAAAGGTGTAACTTGCTAGTATATTCATTCTTAAAAAACAAGTAGGTATGCCTTGATCAATACATGTGGATTTTGTTATAGGATATCTACTTTTTAAAGAGTGTAATTTTTGGACTTGATAATGTAAATAAAGAATGAAATTCATTATGGTTTCTTCCAGGTAGTTATGGTCGCAGGATTGTTTTCTGCTTTCACATTTGTCCTGATTACTGCCTATGCTCGCAAAAAGGGATTAGTTGGATCGTGAAAATAATTTACTGGAAAGGGATGCTGAATGAACTTTGACTTATGCATATAATAGTGCAATGAATTATGTTGTGCAACAGTTTATTAGATGTAGTTGAAAGCGTGGTTATGTATCAATAGCCCGTTAAAGGATCTGGTCCCTAAGTTGATATGTATATTGAGGGGTTTTGGATCAACTATTTTGTTCTCTGGATTCAGTCATTGTTATAATAGACTGTAAAATACAGTCTACAGATTCAAAGTTGATTCTTCATTTTCAATAATTTTAAGGTCTTCATACTTAATTATAATTAAGTTTTATACACATTATTTTATGTTGGTCTAATACTGTAGTGTTTCTGTTCCCTTCTAACTTTTGTTAACTAGATATGGTTTAATCACAGTACATTTTGTTTGTATTGCCAATTCAATGAACACGAAAATCATGTTCAAACTGACCTGGTATAGTTGAAAATGAAGTTGAACAATGCCAGATGATATAATTTATCATGTGGCATCAAACTGGCCTGGTATAGTTGGCTGGTCAAAAGAATGTTAGTTGAGAATTACTTAGAAATTATTTCCTCTTATAGCTGAGAAATGATCTCACAAATCATTTGATTTATACTAGTTTTTAAGATAATTATTATTGAAAAAAAAATTAATTTTTATAATTTTGATTAAGTGCTGAAAACATTAAAAGTCAAATATGATCGTGTAGTAAAAAAATTGTTATTTAATATAATAGAAAAGATGTTAGTGTTTTATCTAATAGGTAAAATAATATTGTACCGTCTTTTTTTATGTTTATGTTCATAGTACTTATATAATAAAACATATATGTTGATAGGATCATACTATACACACAAATGACCGTATCTGTTGAATATACACATGTATGTACTTTTTGAATGTAGGAAATATCTACTGATTTTGTTTGTCAAAGAGGTCTAGGAAACTTTCACTGATTGTTGGTTAAAGAGATCCATGATTTCTTGTGAAAAGAGCTGAAGTTGTCTCTGTCATCAACCTCCTAATATAAAGAACATTTCTACTCCGACTCATTTATTTATTCTATACACTATTGCACTTTAATCACGATTTTGTGCAAAAGACTCTACTTAATGATGTTACTAAATGTATCCAACATTAAATATATCTCAAATACTAACTTCTAGTGTCTATATAAAACTTACCATCAAGAAGAAGAATAGAGAGTAGAGGATGCACTGTGCCAGTTTAAATCTACAACAATCCTCAAAAGCTTCAGAAAAGGATCTTAAAGTTTAGAACAAGAATGCTATCAAAATACATGGATCCAACAGAATATCAAGCACAAAGAGTGTTTATCTTGCCACGTAGAGAGTGAAACTTCATATTGTATTTGTCGAAAGACGTAATCCCTCTCTAGAGTCTAAAGAGATTTGAACTAGGAAAAAGGACCAAACTTAGGTATTCATTGTCAGACGCAATCCCTCATAGTGATCAAACTCAATGATCTGTTGATCATTGAAACACCTAATCTCCAAACCTTAGTCAGGAATGGTTGTTTGGCAAATGATATCCAAAAGGTTAACCAGAACTGACTATGAGTCCAAAGAATACTTGTTGAGCCAAAAGTGACTACAAGCCCAAAGAATATTTGTTAAGTCATAAGTGGTTATGAGTCCAAATAATACTACTAAAGCTAGAAGTGGATTAGGAAAAAAAAATACTTGGTTGAATCAAGGATGACTTGGAAAAGAATACTCCTTAACGGGGTCAATAAGGAGTGGTTGTGATATGAAAGAATACTCAGTTAGCCAAGAGTGACTGGGTGCAAAAAATACTTAATTAAGTTAAGAGAAAATACTTGATTGAGTCAAGAGTGACGTGGAAAAAAAATATTCGGTCAAGAGTAGAGTAACTACGAGCCTAAATAATACTTCAGTGTACTTTGCAAGATTAGTCTATCTAGTTGATCTTGACTTGTTGGTCAAGAACTAGTTGTAGTTTGTTGTGACAAATGAACCATTATAAATTATGGGTGTATTTACTTTCTTTCTTATCTCCTTAATAATGCATGTTATCATCATTCGTACTAACACAAGAAGGAGAGCTAGTATGTGAAACATACTAAAAATGTTTTACCAACATGTTTTTAAATTAAGTATTTGGTATTTGATTTGCACTTGTATTGGTTGGTCAGACGTTACAAATATAATCTAATCACCTGTTAACATAACCATGAAAATATATTAATAAAGTGATTCAGTTAAGCTGCAAAATTTATTTCTATTTTAACCATTTAGATTAAAATAGTTGAGGATGAAATAAACTTTTGAATATAGGTCTCGCCATATTTGTTATGAAATACTTAAGATATTTATTTTATGTTCCATCAATCGAAACCTGTTGAAAAATGTTTATGAAAATGTATCTTTTTGACTATTTTTTTAACAAATTATTTTAAGTTAATTCAAAATAAAGTATAATCTATCTGAGGTAATAATCACAATTTAGTCACTATCCAAAATGGATGAAAAAATATAACACATAATCATTCAGATAACTTATTAGATTGGGTCTGACATGATACAGGGTTTATCTAAGTGTTGTACAAACTAAACAATTGTCTTAGTACCATTTATATCAAATGATATTTATAAAAAATTAAATTTTATTAATTCACAATCAATCTTTTATTCTTATAATATTTCTATTTTTCTATCATAATTTTATACAATTTTATATATAATAGTCTATAATTAGATAATACTGTGATATAACTTTTTAAAAATGATTGTTATCTCATAAACTTAACATCATTTTTTATATCAGCATAATTTATTGATTTTATTTCATAAATGTAAATGATAACATACATAGACCTCCTTGAAATAAAATAATACATGAGACACTAGAAATTTTGTTTAATTTGTTAATATTTATGGAACCATTATACATCTTTTAGAATTAAACTAACTCATTTGATCAAAGTTAAAAAATTTTAGTTTTTCATAATTTTTTAGCCGTCATCAATATGTTTATTTATTTAAATTTTTTATTAACTTTTTAACTAATAAAAAAATTTAGTTGTATTTTACTTAGTAATCTGAGCTTCAGATTAATTTTGTAACACTTAACATTATTTAACTTCACCTGTTAAAGCTTCTTTGTTACCATAATTATATGAATTAGTTTATTATCTCCTCTTAACAATAACAACTGTTTTTAATTATTTTTTGTACAATATTATTCTTAAAATCTCTCCGATATTATCTCTCTACTTCATTTATTTTAAGCATCAATAAAGTATCATGTTTTCTTTTTAAAAAATAGATTATTTATATAATACAATTGTTTATTTTTATAATATTATTTTTAAATCTTGTATCAATGATAATATAGAGACTTAATAAGTTAAACATATGTGACATGACAATTTAAATAAAGGTCATTTAAATTATTTATTAAACTGATAAAAAGTTACATGGTTTTTTTAAGATAATAAGAGAATAAAGACAAAATGATAAGAAAAAGTTAAAAAAAAATAATGAAAGAGATAAAACTTAACAACAATAATAATAAAAGAAATTAATTATTTAATTAATATAATAATTAGATATAAGATATGCAATATTACTTACTATAAATAAAGTTCTGTAGTTATAGTTTTAATCAATGTTTTGCCCTCATCAAACTACATTTGTCAGTTGTTAGTTATTATAATTAACATTCAATATGGGTTAGTTAAGATACTATTCAAATCTAATAAAGATCAATTTAATAAGCCTTCCTCACATATCTCACATTAAAAAAAAAAAAAAAAAAAGTTTAGGCAAGTGATGCACGTAACAATATCTAAACTAATTCTCAGAATCTCCAAAAATATATGTATATATATTAAACAAAGTAAGAAAAATTATTCGCATTTATTATTAACTTTTCAGATAGTATTTTGAGTATGTAAAAAAAAAAAATACAAAGTGAGATTGAACAGGATATAAAATAAATTTGAATTAAAAATATGATTAAATATCATTAAATGATAGATATAAAAATTATCTGTAAAACTAATATGATGAATTTATAAATTTAATCAACACAGAAATATAATAATTATTTTAAAATAATTTATTTTAGAAATTTTTAACTTATAAGTTATGAGTTATAGTTACTTTTCAGTTTATTAATTTTTTTTATCATTATTCCTTATATTTTAGTATATTTATTTATTCTTATTAATCTTTTTACCAATCAATACTTGTTTAATGTTACATAAACAAAAGAAACATTCCATTACTATTAGTATTTATTGAGTTATTTTTTTAATTTTAAAATATTTAATATTATAATTTGAATTAATTAATATTTCATTGTATACTGCTATATAAAATTATATAAAATAAAATTATAAAAAATTAAATATAACAGTAATTTAAATTGAAAAGTAAAAAAAAAATCTAGAAAGAATTAAATTTAATTTATTTAAATAAAATGACTTGCTAAAAAAACAAAAAAATGTAAAATAAATAAAAGTACTAAAAATTTAATAAGAATTTAATTATTTAAAAAAATACAATTATAATTATATAAAAATATATCATTTAAATATAAATTTCATTTATATAATAAAACTTAATTATATCATTTTACATTCATCAACTAGTTTGTGTATAATTAATAACAAAATGCTTATAATCAAATAAAAATAATTTTTTTTACAAATTTAATTTATATAATTATATTTCTTTATGCCATTTTTTGTTAACTAATTTTTCTTTTGATTTACCAAACATTCATAATTAGTTGAAAAGTTACAAATTAAAAATTTATCAATTAGAAATTTATCATGTAGGTAGTTTACAAGTAAAAAATTAGTTTATCAACTAATTTTATTAAATACATTATACATTAAATATATCTTTAACAATCAAATGACATTCCATTGAAATGGATTTTTTCTTCTTGGTTATTAATAGAAATACCTTGATTTGTAATCTAGTTTGGAGTGTAAATTAGAATGGGGAAGAAATAGACCTCAAAGGTTATTAAAAGGTTATTTTGAGGTCTATTTTGAAAAGTTAACATTATTCACTTAAATTACAGTAATGATCTTTAATGTGCATGACATAGTTGTGTTATTAATTCATTTTGAACACTTCTAGTGATCCCTATCCAAAGAAAGTAATTTTATAAGATTTTCTTTTTTCAAGAGACAATTTTAATATTTTAACTAATATAACTTAAATTTCATTATTTATCACAGTATAAATGGTTTGTGTTTAAAATATAATTTGTAAATTGAAAAAGTTATTTATTTTAAAATATAATTATAATGTAAATATTTTTTTATGATGTGTAGGTTAAAATGTCAATTATTTTTATAAATTAATTTTTTAAAAATATACAAATTTAGATTTCATTATTCCCAAACTGCCCTATTTTTTTTTTCTTCCACCTAAATGTATTCTAAGTAGTTTGGATACCCATGTAATACACAAATTTTTGATAAAAAGGAGAATATTTTTATTAGAATATATTAGAATGAGGTAAAAATTATATATAAACAATATATTTTGTATGATATTCACATATTATCGAAATTCATTATAATTAAATTATGCATATCCAAATTGAGTATCTTATACACGAAGAATAACTAACCTCATATAATTGTGGTAACGTCAACTAAATATATTTTTATTTTTTTTGTAAACTTTTTATTTTGCAACTAATTTAAAACTTTCTAGTGAGTGTTGTATTTTTTTTTTTAAATTTTAATTTTATAATAACTAAACTAAAAAAAAAATTTCAACTTTTCTTGTGTACTTAAAATTTTTTTATTCACTTATCTTCTCAAATCTATACTTTTCATCTTTTTACTTTAAATTAAAATTTTAACATTATTTTCCTAAATCTTTTCCAATAGATAAAACTATCTTTTATCAAAATATAAATTATTTATTATAAATATAATTATTTTATTATATATTTAATTATAAAAAAATAATGTGCATTATATAAATTAAACACTAAATTAAAGAAAATGATGATAATGTTTTCACAAGAAAAATATAATTAAATAATATATTAGAAGATTACATGTAAGTTTCAAATTTGAATTCTAAATTTTATTATTTTTTTGTTTATTTTTAATATTTAATTATTTTTTATTTATAATTAGTTTGTATATTTTAATTCTTTCACCCATTTTAATATCTTCGAAATACTAGCTCTGAATAATAAAAATCAACTACACCGATAAATAAAAGAATTAAAATTCAATTTTATATTTACATAGAGGTTGAAATAAAATTATATTATATTCTCTTCACTTTTACTTTTTTTGTTAAAATAAAAATGTACCATTTTTTATTTTATATTTTAAATATTAAATATATAACACAATTATATATATATATATATATATATATATATATATATATATATATATATATATATTATAATTTATCTATTTTAGTATATTTATTACATACTATTAAAATTTCAAGTCTCTCAAACACGTTTTACATGTGAGCATCATATGTATGTTTACTGTATATCTTATCTTATATAAGTAAATCAGCTCTATTAGATATTATTAGTGATTAGTTGTTTATTTAACGTATATTTATACTATACGTTCAAACCCTTTCTTATTCAATTCGTAATATTTTCTTAATCCAATCAAATCTTGAAATTTGGATCCTTCTAGTCACTCTCATTCTCAACATTGTTGATAACCTTGCAAGGTGTTGGTTTGAAGAAAACACAGGTTTGTGATATGTTCCTCTCCTGTGATTAATTTTATGCCTAAAAATATATTTTCTTTAACATTTCTTCTTTCAGCACTTCTCTGTAATTGAATTTTTGATTGTGCATTACATTTTTCTCTCTTCTTCGATTATTGGACAATCATCAATATATGGCTAAAATCTTGGCAACATGTTGGCTAAACTATAACACAATTTTGTAACATGTCACGTAGGCATCGTTATCTTTATACCTAATATATTCTCTTCTGATTCTCCTATAACTATTTTTTCTGCAATTTAACTATTCATGTTACATTTTCTCCTTCTCTAGATTATTTTGTAAGATGGTGGCTACGAAAACATAGTCTACCCTGTATAATTTATAATAATTATTTTTTAATTCCTAAACAGGATATTTTCATTTTGTTTGGTATCTAAGACTAAAGAAAAAACGCAATGACAGACGAAAAAAATTTAATATTATAAATTGAATTAATTATATTTCATTATATAATGATATATAAAAATAATATTATAAAAAAATTAAATATAACAGTCATTTCAACTAAAAATAAAAAATTAATTAAAAAATAAAATTAATTCATTTAAAAGAAATGACTTGTTCAAATAAAAAAAAAACATTTTTACAACTTTTTTAAAAATAAATAAAAGTAGTAAAAAATTATATTCTTTAGGGATTCTAAACATTAGGGATTCATATTCTTTTGTTTTCTCACAAAATATCTTTACAATAAAACAAAATATCTTTACAATAAAAGAAATATTTATTTTTAGATGGTATTCTCTTTATCAATTATTGTAAAATTTACCTATTTATTTCTTTTAAAAAATGAAAAGACTCGGCTTAACAGTTCGGTTTCCCTTGTTATTATGGGAATGATGAAAGTTGCTCTTCTTCCTCTTAGCGTTAGCTAGGGACTCTTTTGTTTATTGTGCATCATATTTCTCTATCTTTATTTTTTTATCAATAATAATTATTTGACATCTACTTTTTTTTCTCTTACTTCCACTTACAGCTTCTTTTAACAGTAAAATATTATATTTAATTAATAAAATTAAATATAAACAAAATTTTAAAATAAAATAATATATTATTGGTTGTCCAAAAAAAATAATATTCTTTTATAATACATAAGATAATTGTAACGACAGTCTACTAAGCATTCAAAATAGTTGAGTTAATATATGTATAATAGATTAGTGAAAGAAAATTAAAATGTATTAATAATACATAAGATAACTAGGCACATTAGTTTTATAGGGATTTAGGTCAATATAATTAATTACCTTAATTATATTAATTCTTATTTAAAATAAAAAATCTTATATGTGTTATTGATTAGATAAGAATATAAACATAATATAATTGTTGCCCTATAGAAGCATGTGTAAGAGGTACATGATTGGTCGAAGATCCTATTTATACTGTTTCATATGTGCCTCTAAACAGATCCCTCAAGAACACAAGCCGTCTGTCACACTAACATTCTCTTTCGAGCACACACATTCTCTCTCTCTTTCTCCTCTCTCTCTCCTCTCTCTGGTACACATGAAAGCATACATTATCGATTACGAATCCAACAGATAAATCTAGACCAGCATCACCATTGGACAAATCGAGCAAGACAACGTAGGAGACTCCAAGGATCTCACTCTTTTGTTTTCCTCGACGTGTTTCTATGATCTTAGAGACCTACCCTTTCAACATCATGCACAATTCTTGAAACCCTTTTGTTTTTTTATCTGGCATTGGCATCTGTTTACCTTGTTTTTGTCGTGGGTTTCTCGTTGAGAATGATGGAAAACCGGCGTGTTTTTATTTCTTGCTTCTTTGGTTGGTGACATGACATGCACCACGCTGGCTACGTGAGTACGGAGGTGTCTGTGCATTTTTTGTTGTGTATGTTTGTTCACACAAGTGTGTCGTTCTCAGAGACAGATAAATAAAGACAACGGCAATGACAAGGGAACTCTTGAAGGTCAACTTAACGAAGCTCTCAGAAGCGGTGACTTGTAAATTGTGCTATAAATGGTTGAGAAACGCAGCCACAATAACAGAATGCTGTCATACTTGTAAGTCTTTCCTTTTCTCTTCTACCTTTTCTGTTTCTCCATGGTCCTTTTTTTTTTCATTTTTTTTTTTTTGTCTGCTTTCAATTTTTTTTTTTTATGCTGGTGAACTAATTTGTTGGTGTTTTCGTTCTCATTTGTGTTTTCTTTTATTTTTTTTCACTTTTATGATTTTGGAATCCTAATGCCTCATCTATCTGATTTATGGCCAGCTTGTACAGTGGCTTTATTGAAATTCAAAATTCTTTTAACAATAGGTTGATTAGCTTCCATACAATTCAAAAATTTACACTTAGTATTTACTCATCATGTATAGCATTCTGTATTTTTGTAGGCAAAATGGCATGTTTTTACTCTTTTTATGCAGATGATCCAAAACAGTGTATTTTTTTTATAACAATTAGTTAGTTAAATTTTATAGGGTTAAGTGTTTCTAAGTTTACATGTAAAGGAACAAGGGATGCTTTAATTTTTTTCTGTGAAATTAGCAAATATAGTCTCTAAATTGTCAGCAAATTCAAATTGTATTGGATAATCTGCAAAATGGTTCTTCTTTGAGACATTTAAAAGAGTCTGCTAGAAACTATGCTCTAGTCTCTGTCACAGAACCATTACTCATTGTTTTTTTCTTTTCCATCCACATTTCTGTTTCCAAATCTGTATGTAAGTTGTAAGTCTAATTCTTGAGCTTTTCAACAGTTTGCAGGGAATGTATAGAAAAGAAGTTAATAGATGAGAAATTAAATCATTGTCCGGTATGCAATACAGACTTGGGTTGTTCTCCACTCGATAAATTAAGGTAGTTACATGAAAAATGATACTTTCACAATGACATTGGTCTATTATTCTCTCTGGTGCAGTTAATCTGATTGTGTTGATAAAACAAATTTATTTTTCCATGAAATTACTTGATCTTCAGTGTATAACCAACCATACAGGTATAGACCAAAAAATAAGGTTGTTTGTAACTGGTGAATGAGATGAGATTATGTGATTGTTCAAATCTGTGCATGCACCGTGGAGGAGAATTGATATGATCAATTCTGATTTGTTTTTTCCCTGTTCTTACTTCACGTTGATGGTTGAAATTTTCATTGTTTTCTTCTTCTCCCAGTCCTTGGAGTTTTCCTGAATTTTGCCTGACTTCTATATTGTTTTGGGATGAACAGGTCAGATACTCGTAAGCAAGATTTGAGGGAGAAAATTTTCCCATTTGAAGAATGGAATGATAAGGAATCTTCTGCCAAACTGATAGCCAAGATAAAGAAGAATTTTGCTTCTTCATTAAAACCCAATAGAGCAATATTCAAAGCTGGTTTTAGAAAAGTTCTCATTACAGAAGGACCAGATCTTTCATCTCCCAGAGTTGATAAAGTGAAAGATGCTAAGGAAGATGAAAACCAGCGTGAGACAGAATCCGGAGAAGAAGCTGCCACAATTGGATCCGCTAGAAGAGCGAAAGCTGCAGCTAGAATAAAATTCATTTGCTCTGCACAACCTCCAGAACAAGAAAAGACAGATGTTGATCAACCTCGAGTTGAAACTTCCAGTGGAACTCTCAAAATTAGAATTCCGGTAAAGGTTATACATTTTGTCTAATCCTGTAATCTTTATCTGATTCTTCTTTCTTAATCTTAATGTGTCTCTCCTTTTAAGAGAAGCTAATGTTGTTTTGACTATTTGTGCTTTAACTTCTGTTCTAATAATGATCTTCACATTTATGTTTTAGTACATGACTATTTTCTATGATATGCAGAATTTTTCAAAACCAAATCCAGAGTTAAGGAATGTAAAGGCTGACATGTTTGAGCCATTAAATTGCCTGGTGGAAGGTGGAAGAAAGCGCAAGTCCCATAGTAATTCCACCATGCAAGAAAATGGTGTTACTTCAGTGCTTGTGCGCTCTAATGACGATGACCCTCAGACTGGTATGGTCGAAATCGACAACCATAGTCACAGAACTGATTGTAACGTAAACGAGTCAATTCCTTCAAGCTCAGATTCAGTAAAACATGTTGTGAGCCCCAAAGAGAAAAGACCGAAAATCTCAGAAGATTTGAATTTTCCAGCACCAGCTGACTTTGATTCCGACAATGAAAGCAGCAAAGAGTTTGGTCAAATCTGGTTCTGCCTGGTTGCTGCAGAAGAGAAGTGAGATTACTTTTGATGTCCTATTTAACATTGATAATCATACTAATATCTGAATATCTAACCTTGGATTTCTGTATATAGTAAAGGAAGAGCACCATTGCCACAACTATCTTCGTGCTACCTACGGGTCAAGTGAGTTTTATATCCCTATTTTCTGTTTTTTGTTGGCTGCTTTTTTCAGTACTTGAATGAGCATGTAATGCCATGCTTGAAATAATGGCTGCTGTTTTCCTTAGTAAAGGGCTGTTTCTGTATATTCACTTTCATACCTTCATTGTCCTCCTCTGGCATCCCTTGTCTATATAAGTTCTTGTGTCATTCTGTATAGTGTTCTGTATGTGTGCTACATGATATCATTCTCATTCCTCATCCATCTACATTGTCTAATTTTGGTTTTTCGGACAATTTTGTAATTATTTTTATCTAATTTATCTTTCTTATCAAGCACCAACCGGTATAGTATAACTGATAACTTCCACTGATAAATCTTTAAATCATTACAGGGATGGCAGTGTAACTGTTTCCTATATTAAAAAGTATCTTGTGAAGAAGCTTGGCCTTGCTAGCGAAACTGAGGTAAATTTGTTCTCTCTTTTTGCTAAAACTAACACCTTAGTGAAACAATGTATAACTATTTTTACAGAAGCAAAGTGGTTTTTCTGGTTTACACTTTCAGGTGGAGATCACATTACAAGGACGACCAGTTTTATCTTCATTGCAACTGAAAACCTTAGTAGACATGTGGTTGCAGACAGTGCCAAAGAACGAGATTCTGACATCTTTTGGAAGTTCAGCCAAGGATTTTATTATGGTCCTTTCCTATGGTCGAAAGGCTTAACACCTCAAACTACCCTCCTTGTTCTTAGAGGATTTTTATTATTTCTCTGGCTGTCTGAAGCCCCAAACTTTTCTGATTGACCATTTGCAGTATATACATTATACACTTGATTTTACTATAGATTTTATTGTTTATTGGAATTAGATTTTCTTTTTATGTTATGAACCTTTGTATATGTCTAACTTATTTTTCATTTCTCGTCTTTTTTATTGCTTCTTTGGCTATCCAGCAGAAAATAGGATTTTTTTTTTCAATGTATATCCTATTTTTTGAATGTATGGGTAGAAGTAAAGAGAGATGGATAAACAAATAATGGAAGAAAAAAAAATATATTAGTACATGTGATAAATGATGTGAAAAAAAATAAAAAGAGAAGTAGAAAAGAAAATGAGAAAAGTTCAAGGGAAAATAAATGTTCATAATACTTTTAAGAAAATATACATTGCGAATCTCGAAATCACTGAATGATGGTGCGAATCCGATCTTGCTTTTAGCTGTTAACACTATAAAATAGATCCCAAGTTATGTTATAGAAAAAAAAAGAAATACAGGTATAAATGAGGATATGATGGGAAAAATAATAAATGTTAATCAAGTGTTGTATTTATATTATTATTACTCACAGATATGATTGGTTTGGCAACCAATAATTATTACTTTTTTGTTTATGAAAAATTATTTATTCAAACTCCTTGGGACACGGATAAATCCATGAAGAGGAAACAGAGATACAGGAAAAAAGAAAATAAGGAAAGTGATAGATACATAGATTATTTGACCATGATAGATAGGTATAAAAATGGTATAAAAGTTAGGGTGTGAAAAAAAAAACTGATATTTATTTATTTTTAGGGGTGAAAAGATTAATGATGAATTTTTATTTATTCTAATCTAACACGTTAAAAATGAAATGATGCGAACTGTTAAATCAATGTGCATGACAATAGTTGAGAGTTAACAAGAGAAGAACTCCAGTTCTAGTGTATGTGTAGATTTTAGAAGAAAACTTTGTCATCCTTTCTCACAAGAGTTCAACACAATTCAACTAACCCAGAGCAGAAGTTAGATTACTAACTACTCATAAAAAAAAGTTTAAAGTTTGATTTAGTTTGTATTAATATATTCTTAGCAATAGCCATTGACGTTTCTTAAACAAATTCACGTTCATTCTTATTTATCTAACTTATTACCTTTTTCGGAAGTGCAAACGAGGAATAAAATTAACTATATTTCGGAGTACGAAAGCAGACAGAATTTAAAAGGGAATCAAAATTCTAGAGACAAAATTCTTTTTATAACTTTCTATTCTTCATTCTGGCAATAGAAGAGCAAAGACTTGGCACATGGCACTGACACCAGACGAACGAAAAGCGTATTGTTACTTTTGGATAATAACTGTAAACAATATTTTCATTTATTCTGTTGCTTAATCAGCTAATGTCTGCAACAATATTCTTTTGGGATACTTTTCACATTCAAAAAATGATCGCATCGTTGCAAGATCTGTACTGTACGTCGCATACAAAAATGAGAAAATTCAAGCTCTTAACAAATCCAAATTCATTAGATTACTGAATAAAAACACAATGCAAACGCAGAACCTAAAATTGATCTAAGAGAATTTGATGTTCATACTCTTTGAAATTTCTACCTACTTTATACGGCGAATATGAGTTTCTGTTTGGAACTTGTATCCACATTAGATGATAGAGAGACTCAGATATAAGTAGAAATTGGCGAACTTGTCACATGACAAAAGTAAGTAGGGAAATTCCAAGTAAAAACAAAGAAATACTTCTGGAGAAGGAGAAAATTTGCAGAAATGGCAATTTAAGGTTACACGTGTTAAGTAGCAACTGCAAAACAGAAAGTTTACACTAAAGATCCAGCGCATGGTATAACTAGTAAAATAAGATAACCAGGCCTTATGGCACCTGACCAATTGATTTTGCAAGCAAGTAATTTCACTAGCACAAGTCCTCTGAGAACATGGTTATACTATGGTTGATAAAGTAACAAGTTCACAATGAGAGTGCAATAAACTGGCACAATAAGAAGGGCATAACGCGGTCAGCAAATGACATACAGCATCTGGCAAACACAGTAATACCAATTTATATTTTCATGAAGATTACAGATTGTGGCCAGATACTGTCACACATTACATTGTTGATAGTTACTACTACCACAATTACAGAGACTTTTATAATGCAAACGCAACCCAAGTGTGCCACCACAAAAACTGGCCAATCATTCAGGCACAATCAAGCAAGTGGAAGTGAAGATTACCAAAACCTAGATGCAGATGGTAGGTACTGCTATACTGTGTTTCAATCAAAATTGGCGGATTTTAGAAGAAAAAATAGACTAGTGGCAGAAACAGTTACATTAATTACATCTAAATTCTCCTTGAATGCATTATTTGTGACTTCTTTCAGTAAAACCTAGCACATCACAGGGCAAATTCGTGTAGAAACCCTACTGTAAAGATGATAAATTTCCAGCAGCACACCAATTACAGGGATCATTGATCCAATAAAAACGGAAATTTGATACAATGAATGCAGCATACATGAATAAATGAGAGATTGTTAGTGAATTGTACAGCAGAGTTGAGAAATGGAAAAGGACAAATCAAACAGGGACATAGGCACCGGAGGCGGGAGTGTCACCAAGCATAGGGCCGTAGGGGGATTCTTGATCGTCCCCGATAAGCTCGTCCGTACTGCGGAGCACGCCGTGGAGGAAAACCACCAGAGCCCCAATTAGGAGGGCGAGAAAAAGGTTGAGCCAGGCGGCCGTAACAAAGAGTGCGACGAGGGTGAGAAAGGCAAGTGGGAGGATTGCGAGGGGGAGGTCGTCGCGGGAGAAGTAGAAGAAGTACCAGGCGGCGGAGAGGAGGAGGAAGAGGAGGAGAGGGAGTGGTTGGGGGAAGAGGGTGAGGAGGAAGATGAGGAGGAGGAGGAGGGCGTAGTTGAAGAGGAAGTAGGTGAGGTTGTGGGCGAGGCGCGTGGTGGCTTCGGAGATGGAGGAGGGGAGGGTGAGCGCGGAGAGGTCGAGAAATACGCGCCAGGGGCGGCGCGTGGAGGCAACGGTTTGAGTTGCTTCCTTTATGTTTGCTAGCGTTTCCGCAGAGGGCAACATTGTGGTGTGAAGCAGATTGATGGAATTTGGAAGGAAGGAGAAGGGTTGTGTTGTGTTTGGGGTTTTGGAATTTTCGATTTTGAATTGGAAACAAGACGAGACCAGTGACTGAACAAGTCGTCGATTGAACCAACCTAGAAGTTTCTTGGCAATTGCTCCCTGCACCATATCATTCCTTAACCTGCACCACTTCAGTTCAACGAAATGTCCAAAGTGCCCCTTGTGTGTTTATATTTAAAAAGTAGAGTTTTGTTCTCATCCTTCACGGTGCCCCTTTCGAGCATTCCGAAAGCATTATTTTGCTCCCTATGATGCTCTTGTTTGTGAG
>Ga0099824_1003817_pt1 | contig 21908 bp, 9 predicted proteins | sample SiratrowhiteBW_FD_76837 | JGI IMG/M metagenome (GOLD analysis project Ga0099824, IMG submission 76837) | Root nodule microbial communities of legume samples collected from California, USA - Siratro white BW | ecosystem: Host-associated > Plants > Roots > Nodule | place: USA: California... | reverse complement strand
TTTCCAATACATCTTCTAGAGTTAAATATCCTTTGAATTCTGTTTTGTCTTATGATAAATTATCACCATCTTATAAACCTTTTGTTATGTCTATTTCTTCACATGTTGAGCCAAACACTTATTTTGAAGCTGTGAAATATGATTGTTGGAAGAAGGCTATACAGTGTGAGATATCTGCTTTGGAGTCAAATCAAACATGGGAGACTGTTCTTCTTCCCAAGAACAAAACTGCCATAGGTTGCAAATGGGTATTCAAAATAAAGCATAATGCTGATGGGACTGTTGAAAGATATAAAGCAAGATTAGTGGCAAAGGGATACACACAAACAGAGGACATTGACTACCTTGAAACCTTTTCTCCAGTAGCAAAGATGACCATTATAAGGTTGCTTCTTTCTCTAGCCTCTATATATAACTGGGAGTTAAAACAGTTATACATAAATAATGCCTTCTTACATGGAGAGTTGAAAGAAGATGTATATATGGTTGCTCCTTCTGGATTGGCTTCTATTCAACCAGGATAAGTTTGTAAATTAAAAAAGGCTTTATATGGCCTTAAGCAAGCTGACAGGGAGTGGTTTGCTAAATTGTCATACTTTTTGATTTCTGTGGGATATACTCAGTCTATGAATGATTATTCCCTATTTATTAATTCTTCTGAAGGATCTTTTACAGCATTATTGATGTATGTAGATGATATAATTTTGGCAGGAAATGATAAAGAAGAGATTGATCGAGTCAAAGAAGCTTTGAATAAGACATTCAAGATCAAGGATCTTGGTGATTTAAGATATTTTCTTGGTTTTGAAGTAGCAAGAAGTAAGAAAGGGATAATGACGAATCAAAGGAAATATGCATTAGAATTGTTAACAGATGCAGGTCTTTTAGCCTACAAACCTGCAGTTACTCCTATGGATAATCTTGTTAAATTGTCTTCAACTGGAAGTGTGTCTTTTACTGATGTTCATGCCTATAGAAGGTTGATTGGAAGACTTATGTATCTCACTAATACCCGACCTGACATCACATTTTCTGTTCAACAACTTTCTCAGTCTCTTGATAAGCCTACAATTGCTTACTATAATGCAGTAATTAGAATTCTAAAATATATTAAAGGAGCTCCAAGTCTTGACTTATTTTTCTCATCCAGTAGTTCTGTCCATCTTAAAGCTTTTTGTGATAGTGATTTGGGCACCTGTAGTGATTCAAGACAATCAGTGACTGGTTTTAGGGTGTATCTTGGAAATTCCCTTATATCTTTGGAAATCAAAGAAGCAAGGAACAATATGAAAAAGTTCCTGTGAAGCTAAATATAGGACAATGGCCACTGTTACTTGTGAAATTTAATGGCTAGTCTATCTTCTTCAAGATTTGAAAGTTCCTTTTGAGCAACCATCTCTTTTATATTGTGACAATAACTCAGCAAGATATATTGCTATATTGCAGGAAATCCAGTGTTTCATGAGTGTACCAAGGGGGGGAATTGTAATAATTTTATTTTGTTTTCTTTATTTAGCTATACCTAGAATGAATACAATACTTGTATATATTCAGTTCTCTATTTTTTGATGAAATATAAAAACAAAGAAATATTTTCATTCTCATATCTTTGGTCATTTTTGTTCATCATATTACATTTAGATCCATGTTTAATTGATATTTCAAAATAGATATAAATTTGACCTAAACTTATAAATAGAAACCCTTTTCTTGATTTTTCAGTTTTAGGTTAAATTTTATATTTTTCAATAGGGATATTTTGTCAATTCACTCACCTTTATGATGGAAGAAGAAACCATGAAGTAGATAAAAGTAACTGCCGCTAGAAAGGATAGTAAAAATTGGTATGGAGGGTCCATGGTGAACTCATAAAGCAAAAGGTCTAACACCGTCAAATGCTAAACTTGCAATCAGTTTCGGCATGAAACTAAAAGCTATCAAAGGGCCACTATTAAGAAGGAAAATTGCGTCCCAAATTGTAATTCTTTTGTTACAAACTAACAATTTTTTTTTTCTATTTTTTCACAATGTTAGAAAAACAAAGATGTGTGACTGTTCCCAATCACTTAGAAACTCTGACATAACTAATGAGAAATCAAGTTACTCTTTCTTAGCAATCAGCTACAACTACGGAAACCTAAACTTTAAAATCGCATTTTAAAATTTTCTAAATAACTTTGTTTTTTTTTCTATTTTTAGTTAATTATGATTTGTTTCATCCGATCCGACTAAATAAATTTTTGCTGATCTTCCACGAAATCTACAATATTTTCTTTAATATTTCACTCTCACTAAGGTCCTCCCAGTACGGGAAGATGCTCATTTTTGAGTGTGACATTATACAGAAAGTCTACAAACATAAATAAAAAGTTGATAGAATATAAAATTATACAAGGGTACTAAATTCGAAAAAGTTATTCTAAAGATAGCATGACACGTGAACTCCTGTCCCCTTAAACTGCTGAAACTAATCATGAGCATCTCCTACATTTTAAAATTACCACATGTATCCCCTGTATTAAGATTAAAACATTTTGATAAGCTTAATTATCTTAAATAGTATTATAATTTTTAAGGCTAAAACTAATTAAACTTGGTAGAAACTAAAACCATTGCTATGACTTAAACCTCATTTAAAGCATAACATTACTCAACTACAAAAATTGTTGAAATATCCACTCTGGGCAATTTTCTAATCATCAAATGTGCTCATGAATCCACCAAGAAAACCAGCTCCATTACAGCTTCCACACAATATGTCTCTTTTTCCTCTGCAAGAAACATTCATGGAATAGGAATTAGATTACAGCAAAACCAAAGAGAGACTTCAATCAAATGAGTATAATACACTCCCAAAGCCAACTGATATTTGAAGTTCAAGGAATTAAGTCAAAAATCACACAAATAATATAAATAATGGTAACAAGTCATGCTTTGCTTATGAACAATTACAGTTCAACCATTGAACTACAGAGAACCACGTGAAAATCCCTGCATTCTTGTTTTCAAGAGATTGGGCACGAATCAGTGGACAACTATTTGACACGCATCTTGGTTTGGGTAAAAAAGTGATCATAAGATAGTCTTTGACAATGTCAATTGAAGCCAAGAAAGCAAGATTTGATCTTGGACCTCCCATTCTTCATATGTTGGATTGATTGTTCTAGAGGCGCGATCATCACCAGAAAGGAAACAAGGAGGAATCATAGGATTTCCAATAAATCTGTGAAGTTTGTGTGACTTTAAAACAAGTTCAACTTGTTGTTTCCAATGGAGATAATTTATGTTTGTAAATACATTGTTCACTCTATGGCTTGAAGCAATCAACCCGAGCCTGGTTTGTTAAATTTAGTCATGTTGTGCAGATTTTTGGATTGAAACGGGGTGAGGCAATTCATTCAGTGTTTTATTGTCATACTTCCCCGAGCAAGTGTGTTTATCTTATGGTTTATATTGATGATATTGTCATTTCAGGAAATGATATCACTAGAATTGCTCAATTAAAAAAGCATTTATTCAGCCACTTTCAAACCAATGATCTGGGCTATCTAAAATACTTTCTTGGCATCGAAGTAGCCCAATCAAAAGAAGGTGTCATTATTTCACAAAGGAAATATGCTCTTTATATTTTGAAGGAGACATGCCTAACAAATTGCAAGCGCATTGGTAGTCCTATGGACTCAAATAAGAAGTTAATGAGAGACCAAGGTGAACTTTTCTCAAATCTTGAGAGATATAGAAGGTTGGTTGAAAAACTCATTTATCTCACTATAACAAGACCCAATCTTTCTTATCCTGCGGGAGTTGAGTCCATTTATGCAGAAACCTCACATTGATCACTGGAAAGTTGTGATTCGCTTTCTCATATATGTAAAAGGAAACCCATGACAAGGATTGTTATATGTAATATCCTCTCAGTGAGAGCTCCCTTGTAAACAACAAACAACTTATACTTGGCCAACTTCTGCATGATTTCTTTAACTCCTCAACAACATATTAACCTTCAATAGTGAAAGATGTCATATCATGATCTGTTTGTTTGAGAGATGTAAATTCATGGGCAGAATCATAAGGTTTTATGAATGTCATTGCAAAGATACTCTAAGCCTTCTTCCAAAAGGATTTACATGTTTTGAATGTTCTAAGGGTCCTCAATATATTTGGTTCCATATATTGTCACAGCAAAACACAAAGTTGGAGGTCCAACCATGATGATATTTCACTACTATCTTCTTCCAAGTGATCATGAAAATCTTGGCCAAGAAACCAAAGTTCAACTAAAACAAATCAACATAAATAACTTTTACCAATAATTTTTTCTGAACTAATTGTTGGAAACCTAGAAACCAAAAAAACAAACTAAAAAAGGAGAAGTTGATAAGATTCAACCTACCAAATAGCTTGAAATAGTCTAAGACAGCTATAGAAAAGTAAAAAAAAATAAAAAAGGCAAATTTCAAATGTAAAATGTTTGTGGAGAGAAAGCACAAAACATATATCTATCAAAGTTGAACAGGATGATACTAACCCCCCTTGGGATGGATTTAAGGGGTCATTGGGAGTTTGTCATGTTGCCTAAACAAGGCATGTGGGCCACACACACTAATGCGACAGGAAACCAAGACCCTAAGATCAGGAGCTCCGAAACGTACTTGAATAATGAGAGGGAATAAAGAAATGTTTTATTGATTACAATCATGCTAATTACATTCTCAACTCCTCTATATATATCAATCACATTCTCTTCAACCATGAAATAAAATCTATTGGAATGAATGTGTAGATTCTAGGAATATTTTTCCTAATTACTATTAAGATATTAGGATATTTTGTCCCAATAATCCCCTATTTACTACACAACCTTTGTTGAGAAGGATCCATACTTGCAACCATAGGACATAATGGTATTGACTTGGTCCTCTATCGAAGATGGAGTTTTGATTTAGAGGGAAAAATTGAGTCTCAATTCTTCCTTATGATGTTTCATCCAAACCAAGGTCTAAGGGAAAAGATGATGTGGTATTGACTGTAAAGTAGTTTGATCAATCTGGCAATCACATAATACCTGAACTTGAGAAGAGTTCCTTTATGCTGGTTCACTAATACTAAGGGCCAATTTAAACTTGATGAAGACAACAGTGATAATAATGAGTTAGATGGCTGCAAGAATGTACCTGTTAGCACTAATGTGCATCCACTTATTTCCTGTGAATTTGAGGCGAGTTCTGCTTGCTATGTAATGAATATAATCATGTGCTTGGGTAATTGAAACAACTAGACATCATTTATACAAATCTTTCTAAAATCTAATACTATCATTCAGTATATGTTCTTTAATGGAAAGCATGGTGTGGAAACAGTACTATATTGTGAAGTTGATATGCCATACAACACATAACACGGGCATAGTCACATGTTCACACTAATATCAAGGAACAGAACCAGAAATGTAGTATTTGGTGCCCTAACCTGCATAGCCAACATAATCCACCAGCTTTAAATTGTCCGTTGAAGTGATCAATAGAATTAACTCCAGTTCCTTTGCATTGAGTGCATAATATTGCACCTTGCAGTTGAGTAGAAAGATAGGTCAGTGAATTAAATGCTGAGATTTCTTATGGAAGGAGAAAAACTTGAATTGTATGATAGCCTTTGAAATAATTGGCAAAAGCAACAGGCCAAGTCCATCCTCAAGAATTATTGGTATTCCAAACACACACTAATTGGCATCTGACTATCAACACATAAATGCACTAAGCATTCCATATTTTTACAAACTCCATTTTTCATCTTCTTGTGCCAAACTAATACTTGCCATTTGACAGAAAATTAAAACTTTCAATTTCAAATTTCAATGACACTATTTAGATTTAAAGATATTATTTCTATACTGTGATAGATTTAAAGAAGGATTAGTTTTCACAAAAAAAGTTAAACCCACCTAAAGAAAGAAAGAATAAGAAAAAGACCACGAAACGGAAGTGCCTACAAATTGCAACCTACATTTCACTCACCATTTCCTTCACAATCAGGACAAACGATACTCTTTGTTTTGGTTTGCTTATTATCATCCGTAGCCTGCATTAAATCAGCAGTAGAGAAGGTTTCAACTCACGATACATGAATTTTTCAACACATTAGCGTCTTGACATAGTAACTGGATAACAAGAAACATGTTATTTCAAATGGGACACAAAAAGCAACCTCACCTTGACCTTCAAACATTGAAAGTTCCGAACTTTAGAATCGTTGCAGGCTTCGTTTATCCAAAAAGCCTTTCGGGCAACCGAATTACCAGTAACTGCTTTTACAGTGATAGCAGAAATCGGTAAAACCACATTCAGTTACTGAAGTCTAGCAAAATCCAAAACGTGTGAGAAGGCACACAGAGAGAGGTACCTGGTGTGCACGAGGCTTTGAAGGAAGAAATAGGAGCAAAACTAAGAGACTTCGCCATTCATTCACAACCTCAAGTTCTCTGAATACACTCTCTCTTTAACTTGCTGGTAACGATCTAACCAACACTTTGAATCGAATGAGGAAGAACTTGTGTCTTGGGAAGATCAATAAAAACAATATTAATAAGCAATCTTGATATCTCTTCCTTGTTTCCCCTTGACTAAAATCAAAGAACAGCTTAAAAGGTTTTGTCTAAATTATGATTAGTATCTATATGAAAGAAATATAAATATATGTTAGAAAGAACTTTTAAAAATATTGTAGTTTTTATATTTATATCGCACAAGTTCTTTTATACTATTAACATTACCAAAAGTTTATATAAGATTAAATTATCTAAATATTTAAGTTTAAAATATTTTTTGAGATTTTAAAATTTAAAATGTATTTTTGGAAAAATTACACACACACACATATATATATATATATATATATATATATATACATTTTTTATCAAATTAAATATTTAACTAAAAAATATAATTATTTTGCTATAAAAAATATAATTATTTTGCTATAAAAAATATAATTATTCAGTTTCCTGTAATTGTAATAATCAACACGAAAATTGTAATTTTATATTATTTTCAGAACAATCTAATCACTCATATTCCTATTAATAATAACATATAAATGTAGGAATGGGTCTTCTTTTATATTCTGAAAAATTATAGAGGGTATTTTTGTCCCATTTATTTCTCATGTTCAATTCTAGAAAAGCTAAAATCATAGAAATTTCAAAATTGGTTTTTTTACAAGTAATGTTGTGTATCCTAAGACTACTTTTATACGGAGTGAAGCTTGTTTGAGGAAAGGAGTAAATAAATAGAGGTACTTCGATATTTTGATATATAATGTCCATGAAATAGTTTATTTGTAAGTAGATTGCTTTATTAAACTTTGGAACTGTAGTTTCAAGAGACAAAACTAAGTTAAGAAGCATTATGATGGAACATGGATGAGTACGACTTTGAGATCGAATAGTAAAGAGTGGAAGAAGGAATTATTACTTCAAGAAATCTTAAGAAGAAGTAATTATTGATCGGATCAAAAGAGATGTGGCATTTATCGAAGCATAGGTTGAATGCAACATTTTTTAACATTTAAAATTAGACATAAAAGACCAACAATTTTGAAAGGTCAAATTGAAAAAGACTAATAAAAAGTTCATGACCATGTATTTACCAAATTGTATCAAATATCACTCTTACATTTATTTTTTTAGTTGTCCATTTAATTATTATTTTCTCATTTCAGTCTTCTTATGGTGATTTACATTAAACTCAATGTTTAAATCTAAATATGTTTACTTTTATGTTTAAAGATTTTATTCAAGATTAAATATTGCATTTTTAATTATTTATATAATTTGCATAATAACTTTATTTTCTAAATTATACTAGTGTTATAGTTTAATTTTTATGACTAATTAATTTAATAAGCATTTGAACAAAATATTGTATTGTCTCTATCACCAATGTGTCATCTTTAACTAAAATTTTGGTATGATCATCATTTAAAGACATAAATAAATAATTTTGTATTATCTTGTAGAATATTAAAAAATATTAGTTATCATTATTATAGATTTATTAGTTACAAAGCTTGTACAATAGTACACCTGTAATTATGTAAAGAGATTTGCAGGATAGTATCTTTGATGGTATGAAGAGATTTGAAGGGATGTAACTTGAAATTAGGAAATAACCCTCATAAATAAGGTAGAAATTACAAAATACTCTTATAAGTGGTCATAGCTTTGGAAATTACAAAATATCCCTTTTAAGTGGGTTTAAGGTCTTCAATGTCCACAAGAGTCAATTAGTAATTTCAGAAATATATCAATTAAAAAAATTAAAACAAATCTATAACATCTATCAAATCATTCCCAAACTTCTATAACCAATCCCTTCAAATCTTACCATATATCAATTAATCCAAACAACCCTATCATCCACACACAATCCACTCAAATCCCTTCAAATCCATTCTCCCAACTAAACAAAGCTTTAGATATTTTTATTGGATATATATGTACAAGAACTATCAACACATTCTCTTACTTCCTAGTAGATTGGATGTTCTCATTATTTCTAATACTTAATGCTCTACCTACCATGTTTGTTCTAATATCCAATCAAGCAAATTTTGGGTTCAACTTTCACATCCCTACAAAAGTTATTCTATTCAGCTATGAGTTTTCGCATCTGTAATTCACCTTTTTATGTACTAAACGTACTACATACTTCATTTGAATAAATTTATAATAATTTAGTTCTACAGTCTCATATGATCCTTTTTTACGAGAGTGTTTCAATTTTAATTTTTATATTATGTAAATAGACAAGTCGTGTAAAGTAGACACAATTTATGTGTAATACGATTTTGTTTAACCTAATTCATGCACAAATTCGATGTTAATGAAAAAGTTAGGTAGATCAATCACAACTATACTTAAATAATATGTTTTAGTTTTTGTTTTAAGTGAAGTTGGGTTTCACAACTTTAGATAATACATTACTTCTCAAAACATTTGTAAAATTGGTTTGATAAAGGATAGCACCATCCATTTATATTGGTTTGTATAAATAAAAGAAAAATAAGTGAGTTTATTTTTATTAGATTGTTTGGTTGTATAAAAAGTTAAATATTTTTTTTTTCAACAAAATGGCTATAACACATGATTTATTCTTGTCATGCTATCCAGCCAACCAAATTCAATTTTTAAAAATTAATAAACTAAAACCTAAAAATATATAAAAAATTTATTTCAAGTAGAAGTTGTATGTATAAAGTACGCACAACTTTGGTTTAATTTAAAAAGATTTTTAAAAAGATTCCATTGTCATACTATCTTGATACAACTTCATTTAAAATAAAAAAATATATACAAATCTTGATTAACTTTATACAAATCTTGATTAACCTTAATCAAAGTTGTGTGTGCTTAAAACAATTTCATATTTGTAATAAAGTCATGTTAAACTAAATTAACATGACTATCAAACCAAAATTATCGTGCATGCACGAAACTTTTTCACAATCACAACTTACTTATTTAAGTAATAAAAAATTGTCTATTTTGATAATAAATGGACATAATTCTTACAGTCACGACTTACTTATTTAAGTAATAAAAAAATTGTCTATTTTGATAATAGATGGACATAATTGTATCACTTTCTTAAAAAAAAAATCTAATCCTATGCAACGCCCTTACTCAAAGATAGGCGTGGAGTGAAAACCATATATATCACTACATATATAGGATTTGCTAAAGCCTCAACTACAATATAGGATTTGCTAAAGCCTCAACTACAATAGTCATGCACTGAGGGAAGTGTGCTAAGCAAGAATTGAGTTGCTAAATTAGTACCTTAAGAAGTTTTGCACTTCTTTCTGTCAGTTTTATTCAGGCTTGTTTACTTCAAGAAACCAAAGCCGATTGGTTTAGGGAAAGTACATATTAAAAGTAGTAATAAATCTCCTTATTTAATATAGTCTTCCACTTCTAGTTGCGATTTGATCAAATCTTACAAATCCACTAGTATTTCCAAAATCTTTTGAGATGTGAACCTTGGAAATGTTTAGTGGTTTTTCAAACCAACTCCAAAATAATCCACACATTCAATTTGACTTACTGAACTTTCAAGGATTGATGCATTTTCCGTGGCTAAGAATGCGTAGTTCAACTTGAAGAGTTGGGTTACCCATAAAATAGGCAACACGTAACTCATTGGTGAGGATCCACTTGTTTTCTGAACAAAGCATCAGCGTTACTGTATATAGCCACAGCGTTTGAGAACACAGCAAGAAAAATCATGACAAAGGATAAAATCTTGTCCTTCTTTGTTGCAATGCCATGGGGATCCCTAAAATAAAAGAAATATAGATTAGTAGGGAAAATGTATTTCTGTAGCTTTGAAGTTCAAACCAATTTAACTGATAATAGTTTTTTGTCAATGAAAAATTACATTCGTGAAGCAAACTCTAGCAATCCAATGATGAACAAATTACAGGAAATAACCACTCTATTATTCAGCCTTGTACTAAAACAAGACAATCTCTACAATTTAATGTCATCCGATATCCGAGTTAAAGTTAAAAATTATAGAAGTCCAGAGGCCTAAATGCTTAAGCTCTCAGCTGAAGAAAGAGTGTGATTTATTTTGATAGAATATAATAGATCCAACATGAGCCTATTATATGTCCATTGAATGCCAGTCGGATTCATACCAAAAGTTGCATGAGCTTAAAGTCCCTAAACAACAATTGATAAGTCACATAGATTCACACAACAAACACTTCAATAAAATGAACACGATTAAATTAACAACAATAAAATTTGATGTGATCACTACATTTAGATAAAGTAAGAAAACCCACCTAATAGAAACTGCAGCAGGGAAAATAAACCCAAGGCAAACGGTGGCAGTAGCTCCAGTGAATTGAAATACATCCCAGATGCTAGGCAAAAAATTTGCAGCCAGATAGATCAAAGTGATGAGTCCAATGGTGATCAAGACAAACCTACGATTGTCTAAATCCAAGGACCTAGAAGAAGGAAAGATAAGATCGTCCAAATTGAAGCGCAGTGAGAAGAAGATAACTGGGAAAACAAGCATGAGGTGGAGGGCGTAGCTGATACGAACAATGTCATTGAGTAGACTGCTATAAGGGATACCCAGATCAGTATCAAAGTTGGCCAGCACATCATCAAGTGTTGACTCACCAAATAGGAGAAATCCAAATAATGCTGTAAGAATATAAATACTAGAACACATAGCCAGTGATGCACGTATAACCGGTTGTATCAAGGAAGGGTCTCCCAATTCGTTTTCGATTGTATGCACTGCATGTACAGGACAGAACTTTGCTGAAAAATACTCTACCAGTACTTGATACGGCTTCTTTGTTGTATCAAATATCTGAGCATAACAGAAGGCATAAATAGAAAATCGTAATAGCTGATAGAACACCAGAAATGGAAGACTCACACTAGAGCCACCAGCTCCTTCTGAATGATTTCCCTGTCTAAAAAATTTATTACACACCTCCTTGACCCTCACATCGCTCCGTTCCTAGCTATAAACTCTTAATTAGGTAAACTGGCAAGGCAGAATTGTAACTGATTCCCTCTCTCCCACTGGCCAATTCTGCCTTATTCTATAAACACTACAGATCATGAGTTTCTTTAAGCTTGCATCCCAAAATTGATTCAGGCTCTGTTCAGCCCTAAAATCAGACATAGTGCCAAAAGTCGGTTTCGGACCTATAGCACAGAGCCTTTATATTTGAATGATAAAGATTGACAAACTGTCACCTATTCCAATTTTAAAGAAATGTGATTATTCCAACAAACATGAGAGATCATGCAGAATAAATAGAAACCCCTTTGAGAAGGAAGATTTGTGTTTGTTACAATACAAAGTAGTGATTGAAAGGAACTGTCATTGTCAATTGTATCTTTCGTTCCCTTACATAGGGGTAAAATGCTGTTCTGTTTTGTTTTGGAACCAAGCTCCTCCAAAGCAAAGAGAGACGTATTGCAGCAGTCAAGAGTCAAGACAATAAGCAGAATATACTGTTTCAGATAAATTCCAGGACTAACGGATTGATGGAAGGATTTTATTTTACTGACATAAAAATATATACTTCTATTTTAACAATAGTAATACAAACATAACAAAGTTATTAGTTAATCTTTTTATGGAAGTGGGGACACAATAAAATTATCATGAGAAACATCAGTAACGGAAATTTTAAAATTGCACAATACAATGTGGTAGCTTACCATTGTAGTGACAAACAAATGCTGTCACAAGAACCGGAACTGCTGTAAAGAGATTCCATACGGATGAGACATCAGTAATATTAGGAAGCATCCTGGGCCTGGCTATACTGCCATTAAACAATTTGAAGAACGTGATTCCCGCAGTTATCAGTAGAAACACAATGGCCAGAGCCACTGCTACGGCAGAACTATGTCTCAACGAATCTGCAGCCACAAAAATCGTCCACATACCAAAAGAAAATTCATCACTCTGCACGGAAAATATCCACCTAATGTGCTCCCCTCATAACACCATAAATCACTTGTGTTGTGAAGCATATTTAATCATTAATGCCACAACTACAAATTGAATTGTACTGAATCACATTCAATTTGCTCATAATTACTTCTAAAACAAAACAAACCAGAATTGTTCTACTGTAAATTGTATTGTAGTTAGTTACCTATCCTCCTAACGAAGGCAAGTGGAGCAAATACGAAGAGAGTAGTGAGAAGCAGAACAAAAGTACGGGCAGTCCAGAAGCCCTGACCGAACCAGCCTTCAAGCACTCCGAAATGATGGACTCCACTGGAAGACGTTCCAGACAAGACATCACCGATTATAATGACGTAGACAACAAGTATCCCGAAGTTGTTGAGAAGCACCGATAGGTGATAGAGCAGGGCTCCGTAACTGCCAAAAGCATCCCCCATGAGGTGGGCGTAGGTGGAGGCCTTGGCGACTCTGCTGAATCTGAGCAGAATCTCGAGAGAGGTGTGCGTGAGGAAGGCAAGGAAGACGATGGCAGCAACGCCCACACTCACACCCACAACTTTCATGGCCGCCGGTAAGGCCATGATCCCGGCGCCGATGATCGTGGTAGATAAACTGAACACACAACCACTAACCGATGCCTTTGACTTTGACTCTGACTCCGACCCCTCATCTCTTTCTCTGCTTCCAAGCAGCGGCAATGATTCCTCCTCTTCAACAACTTCCTTTCTTCCTATACCCACGCGGTTGGTGTGACTCATTCTGTTATTGCTGTTCAATCTTCTCTATCTTTTTCTTTCTCTCTCTGTCTCTCGCGTCCCACTCACATCACAGTCACTATATATATAATATATCGCAATCCGTAAGTATGTAAAATGTGATATGTATGAAACTGCCAGCCAGGACCACGTTACTGCCATTCTACTACTAAGTATTATCTTACCTCCTTCTTTTGGTATGAAAGTAAATGGAAAAAAAAAAAAACAAAAATAATTCAATTAATAAATAAGAAGTGATTATTTTGTCTAGCTATGGAATTGGTAGGTGATTAATATTTGCTATATAAGTAAGTGTAAATACTTCATATGCCTTAAATGTACATAAGGTGTGATAAGGACATCAAACGAAATTATAGCAGGAAAAAAATAAGTGATTTTTAAGGTTTAATCTAGTTTGTATTCACTAGTAATATTATAATCATTTTGATTTTAATATCAGAATTTTGTAATTAAGTTTGGGGTTTATTAAGATTTTGAAGTTCTAATTTCTACAATTAAATTTATATAAAAAGTAATGATTAATTCTTTTGTTTTTTTTCCTTAATTCATGGTAATTACTTATTTGCAATTACAAAATAAAATTCATTTGAGTTTCCAAAAGTTTTAATTATAATGACCCAGACTATAGTTATCTATTAAATATAAAAGAAACAATTGCATAAATATAAATTTAATTAAAGATTGAATTGCAGCCCTTTACACAAATCAATCCAATTACATATCCAACAACGAAAGTAAACATTTAGCATTCATACAAGAGTAAATCTCAACAAACAAAAATGATGATAAGTTCTAAGATTAAAGTCTCAATGTCTATAATTTTATTATTTAACACTTAGTTTGTGATTGTAACAAACAAAATAATTTTGGTTTATCTAACAAAATCTACCCAGTATGTAACAAGTATTAGACAACAATTAAATGTAATATTTGATTATGATCAAGGACCAAGTCCTTTGATAAAAGTTCAAGTTATGATTGAAGACAAAAAATAAGAAAAGAAGAGTTCACGTCAAATGAATACTGTAAAAAGTTAGAGGACTCTTCAAGAAGTGTTTGACAATTCAGACAAGTTTAGAGAATCATGTTATTCTCTAATATATATCATTTTCAATAATTCATTCAAGTAATATATAATAGATGCTTTATGAAAGTATTTAGCATTAAACACGTCCTTGAAATATAATATCATCTATTTTTTACAAGTTGACTCAAAACGATTTTATATGAAAACTCTAACACAAAATACCAATCATCAATGCATGAAATACCATAACGTCATGAACCTATGAAAATCTTTGCTTAATATTCTTTAAAACATGCAACCTATAATGATATTTTTTTGGATCCATGTATAAGGAAACACTCCCACACAAAAATAAAATTACAGTTCCTAGATATAACAAGTTATCCACATTTGCATGTGAAAAACTCATAACAAACTTGAGTCAATGATTCCAATTGCAAGTTCACAAGAAATATAAATCGGTTACCTAAGAACCATGACAAGACTTATAAAAAATTGATTACTCTTACAAAAGCAAACTCTAAAGATTTTTTCTAATTCTCATAAAACTCGAAGTGTTTGTACAATGGTGGGGATGAATGTGTATAGCCACCCAAGATCAAGTTGTAGTCAAAAATTTACAAAAATAGAGGAGAGAAATTTAAATTTAATTTCATTAACAAAATTCCTTCACATAAAATAATACATTCATCGTCACTAAAAAAAAGTGAAGAAGATGAAGGAGAAGAAGAATTCTCACTATCAACTAATCCTCCTTTTCTCAAGATCATAGTTCTCTTCCTAGGATAATTGGAAGTTGTATGTTCTTACCCTAAGCATTTAAAACATCTAATGAAACTTGTCTTTTGAAAAGAAGAATAAGTATTAGGAGTAGAAGGCTTTAATGAGGAACTGCAAGAGATTCATTTAGAGGAATTGTAAGGACTTGGATGATGTTTGATTTTGCTTTGGTCCTTCAAAGATGAGTTGTAGTTCAAGTTAGTTGCTTGGTGAACCAAGCTTTCTAAGCAATGATGATAATGTAATTCTACTACATCTTGTTCTATAAAGACCACTTAAAAACCTAGCTATTTTTGCATCAAGACCATTGTCATTCAAATGACTTCGAACATGGTATTTTCCATGTCTTTATAGTATTTATCATGATCCCTGATAGAAGTTGTTAGAGCTTTAGGTGTAACACTTTCTTTTAATAAATAGGAAAAAATCTCTAACATATAGAATTTTTATGAGCGTCATGTTCCACCATAACATAGTATAAACATCAAACTCTAAACTAGCTAAATTAACCATGGTCTCATCTAAAGCATATATATTATAAATTTGTTCCACTTTAGCTTCCTAATTCAATTACTTCTTTGGGTCACTACTTGTATGGACTTGAGAATCTTGACACGTGGCTTGGAAATCTTCAATGGATAGAAATATCTAGCACCATTTCTTTTATGTCTTTGAATTCTTTAAAAAAAAATCTCCATCTTGGCTTTCACAAAAGAAAGGTATTCTTGAAGTCCTCATTTTAACTAATTTTAAACGTCTCTTTTTTCTTCTTCTTTTTTGTCTTTTGCCTTTTCTAGCATTTCCTCATTTCTTCCTACATTAGTTTTCTCTCTTCATCAAGTTTTGTTCTTTTCTTCTTAAACTTGATGTCTTACAGTTTTTCTTTTTCCTCTTTACAATCCTTTAAGTTGTGCAATAAGCATTGTAGTTCTTGGAGAAATGGAAGAACAAGTGTTTTAACATTGTGTTACAAAAGAGATTGGGTAAAAAAAAAAAATACTAACAAAACAAGAACAAACAAGTTAGAAAATAAAACAACTTTTATCCTAAAATACTAAATATATTTCATCCACATGGAGTGAAATTAGGTAGACCACTCAAATTCACTTTTATAGAGGATTTGAAATGTTTCAAGACAAAAATGTGTTGTTTGGATAAGAAATTCAAAAGATATTAAAATTTAATAATTTTATAAGAGATTACTTAAAATTAAAGAATCTCAAATTCTACCTAAAATATAAAAATTTACAACTTTTCATATTCTCCAATTCCTTATTCTTCTCTTCCAACTCTCTCTTCTACTTAATTTTGGTTGGAATATATCAATTTGACTAAGATGGAGACATTGTTGACTTAACTTAGATTTGAGTGTCATAATCTCAATATGATTTTTATGATAAATGTCAATGAAGATTTCCTTCAGACTAAACTTAATCATATTTGACTCACATTATCGAGATTATTTTATTGTTGATATTACGCTAACATTATTTTTCGACCAATAATATTTAGAGTTTTCTTAGAAAAGATTAACAATGTTTTTTTACTAATGTCAAACTCTTTTTTTTTTTTTTTTCAATATGTCAACTAAAATTATTTTTATTTGATGTGAGTCAAAAATACTTTTCAAACAATATCAATTAGAGTTATTTTCTTGACAATGTAGGTAGAGTTTATTTTCCTATCAATATTAGTTGTGATTTTCCTTGTCGATGTAACGAGGATTAATTTTTGGTTTTCGTCAACTAGGATATTTTATTGATAGGCTATCAAACTAAATAAGCATGGTTTACATAAAGTGAAAATAATCTCAATTCACATTAATCAATAAAATGTTTTGTTATTAACTAATATTGACCAAAAAATAATAACAATTAAGATTGACTTAAAAAATCATCAATATTAATTTTTAAATTCTTAATATTTTTTAATACTTAAATTCTTTTTGCATTTGATGGAAATTGAATTTTTTTTCCAAAAAAAAATAAAAAATAAAAAATAAAATTTTAATAAATTTAAATTGGGTTATTCATACAAAACAATTGAAAAATGAATAAAATTGGATGAAAGGCGATGCTCGTGCCCATTATATACTTTATTTTAGTCATATCTCTAAATGATTTAAACTATGGAGGATGAAAAGAATATGATTATTGTTATAACCAGCCACATCAGCTAAAACAAGAGAATATAACATAAAAGTTAACTTTCAGTTTGCAGAGACCAAAATGCCTTCATCCACTAGGTAAAAATAAAAGAATAATTCATTAGGATTAACAGTGTGTTGAATTACTATCAGAAGAAAAAGATAAATACATGATTCGTAAATGTAAATAATGACAATAGCTTAAAACAAACACTTGACTCTATAAAAATCTCTCAGCTCATTCTTGAAGAAAAATTGTCAGTAATACAGATGTCAGATTTCACAACAATTTTACAAACTTGTCTAGAATCTAAAATTTTAAATACTCTGAAAGCTGAAGTAAGACAAAAAGTATCCACTCCTTTAAGAAGCACAAAATTCAGCAGAAACTAGATATGAAAAGCATAGAAAATGATGTGAGAGCTGTAAAAATTGTAAGTTTCTAGGATTGGGCTAGTTGAAGGACTTGGGCAGTATGCATGAGGTCATACTGTAATGTGTATAATTTGTGGAATCAAAAAGAATGAATGAGTGGATGAAAAAAATCAGATTCAGCGTATTGGGAAATCTCTTTATTCGGTATTACCCGCCCTCCACTAAATGTATTTGTTACACATAGCTTCTAACCTTGTTGCCATCACTATAACCAAATAAAAAGAGCTGCCTAGGGTGTACAGATAAAAATCCTGTTTAAATTGACAAAATTGTCCCACAAATACTGCCCACATAACACTGATTTAGAGGGGATAGTGAAAACTTTCAACAGCTATGATGGAAGATGTGCCTATGTCAAAATACTTCAATATGTGGTCAAACATTATTCAGCCAGTAGGAATGTTTCCCCTCTCAAATTAAGACAAATGATGATGGTAAGTCAGCAGGAATGGTCACCATATTCCGTGAATTTGTTCAGGTCCATATAAAATTACAGGATAGTCAACACACAACTGCATTGCAAACATGGTAACGATACTCACCTTTTCAAGAAAGGAGTATCATAGCTGTCTTCATACTGAAGAACCCTGTAATTAGTAGTCACTTGTGTGACATTGCTTTATATTTCAGAGAATATCTGGACCTGTCACCAAAAGTCTCCGCATGAACATGTTCCATCTTTAAACAAGTGGAATCGGGTAGCATCTCTAACAAGAATTTCCCTCTGGGTGATCTTAGATATATACTTAGTTGCATTGTGGCAATCCCCACAAACCCTTAAATTTTTAACTACTCGTATGGGCAAACCAGGAGGAATAAATATTAATCCAAAAGCAATTGCAAGCTTTTCACTATGGTGACTAAGCATCTTTATTTTCTCTGAATCCTCAACATCATGTAAAACAGAATTCATATCAGGCACATATCCCTCTTGTACCATTTTATAGTTCAATTTTTCAAGCTCAGAATATATCTGATCAGAAAATGGGTTTGACCGATCATCAGCAGAAAAAATGTGCACTTGGTTCTTATATTTGATCCAGCTACATCCTGGTTCTTTTCTCAGACCCTTATCTCTCATCCCTTTTCTTAATATGGAAACTTCTTCCCATTTTCCTTTAGCAGCATAGATGCTTGAAAGTAAGATGTAACTAGCAGTGTTATGTGGTTCTAATTTTATAAGAGATTCAGCTGCCCACTTGCCAATTTCCATGTTTCTATAGAATCTACATGCACTTAATAAGGATGCCCAACCAATTGCATCAGGGCTGAAAGGCATCATATTTATAAAATTCCTTGCCTCGTCTAACCTCCCAGATCGGCTGAAGAGGTCAATCATGCATGTGTAATGATCTTGAATAGGTATAATCCTATGTTCCTTAATCATTGACTCAAATATCTGATTTCCTTTCTCAACTAGTCCTGCTCTGCTGCAAGCTGAAAGAACCCCTATAAAAGTAACCTTGTCGGGTTTGAAACCATGGGCTAACATGCTTTCAAACAGCGTTATTGTTTCATTGGCTTTACCAAATTGTGCATATCCAGAAACAAGTGCAGTCCATGAGACTTCATCCACGAAGGGCATTTCACTAAAAAGTCTCTTAGAGTCTTCAATGCTTCCACATTTACCATATAAAGTAACTAGGGCATTGGAAACAGTGATAAAAGAAATTAAGCCAGAAACCAGAGCTCTGCCATGAAACTGAGCGCCCTCTTCTAAGCTAGCAAGGTTTGCACATGAGCTAATTACACTCCCAAGGGTGAAATCATCTGGTTCAATCCCATATTTTTGCATATCACAAAATATTTTAACAGCTTCTTCACAATAACCATTCTGTCCATAACCCACCAACATCGCAGTCCAAGACACAACATTCTTGCTAGTCATCTTCCTAAAAACTGATTCAGCTGATTTTATACTCTTACACTTACAATACATGTCAACAAGAGCGCTACCAACAAATATGTTATCCTGGTAATCCGTCCTAATTATATAAGCATGAACTTGCTTGCCTTCTTGCAAAGCCGCAACACCACCACAAGCAGTTAACACGCTTCCAAAAGTGTACTGATCCATCTCAAGATTTTCTAATCTCATCTCTCTCAATAAATCAATAGCTTCTAAGTCAAAACCATTCTGAGTAAATCCCGCAATCATTGCTGTCCAGGAAATGGAATCCTTTTCCCGCATTTCATAAAACAACTGCCGCGAATCCTCAATTCTACCGCATCGCATAAGCCCCGCAATCAGTGTATTATACATAACCACATTCTTCTGGGGCATCTCATCAAAAACCTGTCTTGCACAAAATATAAGCCCCGTTTTAGAGTACATATCCACCAGAGGACTCCCAACAAAAACATACGACTGGAAACCAAATTTCACCACATGCCCATGAATCTGCCTACCCAAAGAAACATAATCCCGATTGGAGGCAAGTATAAGCATGGTGGATAACGAAATCCGTGTCAAATTAAATGACCCATCATATAACATCATATTATAAGCCTTCACCGATTCAACAAGGAAACCACGACCAGCATAGCCCGAAATAAGGGAATTCCACGAGACCATATCTCGGGTTGGCATTGCATCAAACACGCGTTTCATCTCATGAAGACGACCCAACTTTGAATACGAGGAGAGAAGAGTGTTCCAAGAGTATAGATTCGGTTGAGGCATTTGATCGAACACCCTGCGCGCATAACTGATGCTTCCAAGCTTAGCATAGGCATTGACTAAGTTGTTCAGCAGAAAGGTTTCAGGATTTCGAAAAGCTTTGATTATGTTGCAATGAACCTTCTTTGTGTCGCACCAATGTTTAAGCAACTCGCAGTAGTAATTAGACAAACGCATGGAATTAAATTGTTGAGCCATGCAAATACATTTACTTGGTCATGCTTCCTCTCTGTTCAAAATCCAATAGAGAATAAAAGTGAATGAAGATGCCAGTCATTCATATTAAAAAGTTACTCAATTTTATCAACAGTTAAAAGTTAAAATTAAATTTTGTTATATGTGATTTATCGTCTGCTTTTTTACCTGTCATATAATTTTTAAATTAGTTTTTGAACTTTATAAAAAATATGTGAAATAATGATAAAAAATAAAAAATAAAAAATAAAGAAAGATTATTATGTATTTTATGCTAGTTTATGTGTACTATAGCGCTTGATTGAAAATCTAAAAAATATTTACAGGAATCAAAATTATATTGAACAGCAAAATTTTATAACTAAATTTTCACCTGAAATAACACGCAATGGTCGACATAAGTTCAAATTATCACTTTTTTTTCATCTTTTCTTTATTCTATGTTGCATTATGAATTATTTACCTATCGTATTTCTTGTTTATATTTTAGCTGAGATTATATGTTTTTTTTTTTCCTTTCAAATCAGATAAACCCATAGAAACTATGAATTTATTCATTACATTAAGAATAAATTTCCTTTTTGCTTGTTATGTGTAAGAAATAAAGATTAAACTACAATTATACTTTTTTATCCAATTTAAAAAGTCCGCACTTTGGTTCACTAATTTTTTTTTATTTAATTCTTAAACTTTACACAATAATTTAATTTCATTCCATTATTAATTTTTTATAAGCTTATTATTTTATATTTTATTTTAATGAATTAAATTGCTTTTTTATGGATAGCTTAAAAAATTTTAAATGGCAGGAACACACGTGCTGATATTTTCTCCTCCATGGTCGGCGCACGTGATTTGGTAATACTAATATTTTTCATGGTTTAAATACTTTGTCATAAAAGTACTAGTCAAAATTATTTAGGATAAAGTTACATCTCTTACTTTATTTTCTAACATTTTGGAAGTCCTTCTTAAAGTTATATGTTTTTTCCTCTTCTCATCTTCAATCCATATTCTACTTATTTTTACAACTTTGTGTTTGCTTTTGCTTTATTTCTCTAATGTGTCACAACTTCTTTTCAACATCCATGATAATTGTTTTTTTATACAATATTTTATTAAGTTGAAAGATTCATCCACCTTCCAAGCAACACGTCACCTAAGGAAAAACTTAACTATAAAATTCTTTTAAAATGAAAACAATTTTTTTTTTCAAATTTAGGGGAATTCGCTCTATAGGACTTTCTTTTATAAAAATATTACATATATATATATATATATATATATATATATATATATATATATATATATATATTTTTATTTTTATTATATATAATTTATATTTTATCTCTCTTATATA
>Ga0099824_1003816_pt1 | contig 21911 bp, 11 predicted proteins | sample SiratrowhiteBW_FD_76837 | JGI IMG/M metagenome (GOLD analysis project Ga0099824, IMG submission 76837) | Root nodule microbial communities of legume samples collected from California, USA - Siratro white BW | ecosystem: Host-associated > Plants > Roots > Nodule | place: USA: California... | reverse complement strand
TTATTTTTATTGATTTTATAAATATTATTATTAATGATATTTTTAATAATATTAATATTATTGGTATTAATATAATTAATATTATGATAAATGTTATTATTAATATTATTACTAATATGATTAATATTATTATTAAAATGAATAATAATAATATTATTAATATTATACTTACTAATAATGATAATCATAATAATAATAATAATAATAATAGTTGTAATAAGAATAATAATAATAAACATATGAACAGAAGGTTGATGTTGATGTAGTGGTTGTGACTTATATGTAATTACTTGCGAAAAAATCACATCAAATCACAATGCTTGGCCAATTTTATAGTCGAGTTAAGCTCGGAGCCAGAAGCAATTGAGGAGTGGACGCTGCTCCGGAGCCAAAAGCCTTGGAAGAGGAACATTTACTTCTAAGTTTCTTTCAATAAACTTAGAAAAAAAAGTTCAAATAATTCTTCTAGTCTTCCACTACTTCGGAGGGTGCTTCCATCACTATGTTAGGACGTGTGTAAACCATCACATACATAGCATAATCAACTATATTAGCATATGTCCATTTAGTTATACTCCTCCACCATCTTCTAAGAATGTTCATCACTTACCTTATAGTACGCAAGAGACATGGATGCAAGTTTAAGTTTGTCATCCCAAACTTATCAAGGATTTTTCTGAATAGGTCTCCTAAGACAAGTATATATGCTTTAAATAATGTCTTCTAGTGATGTCAATCCCCAAAATCTTTCTCAAAGATCCTATGCTTCACAATCAGAGAGAAAACATCATTGTAATTAATTCCTTCTCACTAAGTAAAGTCTCTAGCCACAAGTTTCACCATCATTAACAACTACATAATCATTAGCACATTGGTCTTCATCAGACATAGTAGAACATATATCATCTTCAGATGCATCAACCAAACGTCTATCATCATCAGAATACCAGACTGTTTATCAGCTTCAGATGCATCTCATCTATTGGAATCCACCTCAATACTAGCCTTCTTACCATCATAGTTATTTCCAATCTTACATTCTAAAACTTCTGGCTTATAAACAGTTTCATTTTAGGCAATGTGTTTGCCAATGATATTTTCTTGAATCTTGGCGCAAGACACCATAAATGGCATCCTTTCACACCTTCCAGATACCAAAGAAACATAAATTAAACAACATGAGCATTCGATTTACCTTACACAATATGAGCATAGGCAACACATCCAAAGATTCTCAGATTATCAAGGTCGGGAAGAGTGTCCTAACCAGATTTCTTTAGGAGTCTTCATAAGTGCAATTGAAGGACATATGTTAATCAAATAAGCAGCAGCAGTAGTAGTAGCTTCGGCCAAAAAAGGCACTCTAGCACCCAATAACATGCACCTCACTCATTCTATAATGGACCAGAGTTCCTACAATGCCTATGCAGAAGGTGTTAAACATCTCTAAACAAAACTCACCCAATATCAGTTATGAACCTTTTACCATTTTACTAGTTTGGTTCTCTACTAAAACCTTCTAGCTCTTAAAATTCTCAAATGCTTCATCTTTGATTTTTTGAGGATAAACTCATAACTTCCTTAAATAATAATCAATAATTGACAGAAGGTATTTATCTCCAAAGTGTGATAAAATTGTAAACAATCCCTATAGATTAACATGATCATAGTTAAGGTTTTCCTTTAAAGTGTGATGAAATTGTAAACAATCCCCATAGGTTAACATGAACATAGTTCACAAAATTTCAACTTATTAATTTTGTTAGTCCTTAATAAACCTTGTTTATCCAACTTCTCTAAACCTTTTTTCGTATACACGACCTCCTAATCTTTTGTGTCATATCTCTTATTTGATAAGATGATATTCTCACCAATAAACACTGACCAAATGTTATAATACCTTTTAACATATATATGCCATTCTTTTTCACATCTTTTATCCCAGGAATCCCCTCAACTTCTTTAACATTCTCTTCCTTCCTTTGAACCGATATCCTTTATCCTTTCTTTTTTATGTTCACCAAAAAATATCGAATTTCATTTTAAGTTAGATACTTCTTTGTACATACCAAACTTCAATAAAAAATGTTTACCCTTTTTTATTTTGGTTTTAGTCACATTCGTGAAAATGTAGACATTGTCATAGAAAATATTAGTGACATGTTAATTTGTTATATGTTTTTCGAACATTAAATATTGTCCATTTTCTATTTTAGTACAATAAAAAAAATAGTCCAATCTTAATTCCGCAAGTAAACCTTTTTTTGCTTTTACTCATATGTTAATTGGTCAATTATAAGCTTAATTGGACAGTGTCAAATGAGGAGAATAATTTATGTTAGTTATTTGTGTGTTTCGTGAGTGAACATCATTCAAAGGATTGTCCATATGTTAAACCTCCTTCTCCAATCTAGCTCAATCGAAATATGATTCAAGGGAGGAGAATTAACAATTGAGCTTTAAACGAAGGGCCTTTACAAAAATTATTCGAATACAATAATATTTTTATATTAAAAATTATTTAGTTAAAAGCAATGAAAAAATAGTCATCTGGTTACACGTAAATAACTAACAATCACTTATTTTCTGTGTCGGACAATATATTCACTTAGGTTAATATATAAATTAACATATAAACATATACAACGTTCTCTTGCATTAGAAAAAAAAAAAAAAAATGACTGATGGATCATAATTGAGAAAACATGGAAAATTTTCAGCCGAAGGTGGCTTTCAAATTCTATTTATCAAAGCAAACAACACCATATGCAGGCTTATCAAGAAGTTTTGGAGACATGATCATCTGTCCTTGGGACTTGGTTCTTTGGTAGCAAATACAATGGAAGAAAAGAAGGCACGATGAATGCAATTCCAAGACCAAGTGCAGCCAGTGCCACCACCCACCACGCTTCGTGGGGTAAGGCAAATAATAGTTCATCACATACTGCCGTATTAACAGAAGAGAATGCAAAATATTAGCAAATAATGGAAGTGATCGTAATACTAAAGTGGAGTTGGCTCCAATAATCTAAAAAGTATCATCAACTTAAGGGTAAAAGCTTGTAATGAAGCATAGGACGTCACAATCAGATCAATTATGAATATACTATGCAAAAATGTTACCTATATTGAAGATAATAAATTGTCTCTCTCGCACATACTGTTTTGCAGGAAACCCTTCTGGCTCAACAGTTACTAATACTACCTGGAATTCCTCCTGAAGAAAGTCAATAACGTAAGCAAATATAACAAGAACATATAGACTTTTCAGAAACTTAGCAGTACAAGGCTTCATACTAATATTGGACCTGATTGTTGTTTCTCTTAAAAATTAGCTTTTCAGTGTTGAGCAATCTCCTGTTAATTGTTATTGTTCAGCATCACATCCGACTTGTTTCTCTTCAGTTGTATGGAAAAGCTAGCAGGTATCAGGTGTTTTTTATTTAGCGTATGTCAGCTTCCAGAGGAAAGAACCTCTGCAAAGAACAGAAGGAAGACATAATATACATACAGAAGTTGAATATGATATCTTCACTTCATACCACGTCTGAGGTTTCAGGTCCTGTAATTGATAAAAGCAAGAGCCACCTTGTAATGGCATAGTTTCTCTCCACAGCTCTTCTCCAACTTTCAAAATTTTGTCCTCAACCCTACCACAGCAAACAGTTAAGCACTATCTAAGTTAATAGCAAGGAGAATTCTGATATGAGGAATCCAAACAATTAAATGTATATATAATTGAGGATTTTTATACACTCACTTATTCCCAAAGCAGGGAGTTAGGCCATTCACAATGATATGCAGAATGAAAAGCAGAATAAGCATATTGCACATGCAAGTACACTGGATTGATAATGAAACACCCAGATCTTCAACTCAAACCTGCAGAAGATTAGTATTTTGGTATTTTGGTACACATTGAATAATTTCAAACTTGGTAGAATTTAATATTGCAACAGATCCTTTATGAACCGCACCACTTGTCATCAAATAAAGAGGGGCATTTTAAAGGATAAAAGAACATATAATTGAAGCTGACTTGAATCGATTATACAGTAGCCCAAAGGCTCAATGATCATGCGGAAATCGAGAGAGTAGATAATGTAGAAACCTAGTGGTTCATCAATACGGTCGAGGATTCAGAATCTGAATGATTCATCAATGGAGAACAAGAAAGTCAAAGCAGAAAGTCTTAAAGGTGTAGGAGTCAAAGGGGCAAAATCAAAGAAGTACTTGAAGCAAAAACAGACGATATGGAAACGTAACAACAAAGACCAAAGTCTTTCGAAAACCCATTCAGAAAAAAGGTATATCCACAAACCAAACGGATATGTAAATCGTGTACTCAAGTATCTTAAATTTTACATGTGCATATAGATCAGCCAATTTGAAACTAGTAGAAGCCATAAAAGTAAAGTAAGAGAGCATAATAACAAAATCAAACACAATACAGAGTAGAGTACCATAGTCAAAATTTAACATCAAAATAGAATATAATTGTTTTACAGACCCAGTTACCAAATAGGATACCTTAAAACTACTCTATTATGACTCCATCCTCGACCACTTTAAGCGGATTAATGATGAGATGTTAAGGTCTGGATGAACAACATGGAGTTGAGCTAGAGCCCCATCAAACCCTGGCCATACATAACAACATTTTTGTCCTTTAGGGCCTCTATCTCCCCTAACAGTTTCTTGTTCTAAGCCAATAGCATTTCTTCTTTAGTGGCAAATTCCTCGCATTGTTTCTCTTTTAACTGTCTCTCATTTTCCAATTGACCCTCCAAATAAATAATCCTTTTCACCAAATTAGCCGCCTTCTGCATTAAGGCTTTGTTATGAGAGCGCACTTGGGGGACCTCAATAGCCTCGTTCTTCAGTTGCTCTGCTTGCAATTGAACAACCACCAACTCCTTTTTCACAATTGCCAACTCAGATTGAGTTTTTTCAATCTAAGTGGATAACTTCTTTTCCACCCAAGTGTTCTCTTGTGCTTTCTTTGAAGAAACAAAAGATACGACAACCATCTTGCAGGCTAACCTCTGCATTTCTTCTTGAAGAGCAGGAAGGCTCTCCTTGTTGAGAGTGGCAACGTCTTCATCCAACAAAAAGTTGCTCATATGAATATGACGAGCAAGTTAAAACCCGAATTCCAAAAATTGTTGGGAGACTGGGTAGCCGTAGTTCTTGGGCGAGTGCGAGAGGAACCAACTGGGTAGAAGGAGGAGAGGGAGGAATTTCAACCACTTTCTTTCCTCTCTTCCTAACAAGAGCTTGCTCATCGAAAACTGTCACTTCAGGGTCCCAGCAACCCATCTCCATTTCCCTTTCCCTTCTTCAGAAGCTTTTTCACTTGGGGCTTGAGAGGGTTCGGTGGCATCTTTCGCTTTCTTGCTCGCCCTCAACTCCCTAAGTCGGCAAACCACATCCTTATCAGGGGTAGACATTTTATCCGCCCACAAGAAACAAGGAATGGTCAAGTTACATATCTCAAAACATAGAATCAAACTAAGGAGAAAGAATAATACCAATATATTCTTTTAAATCCAAGGCTTCAAAATTCGCTTTCTTGCTCGCCTTCAACTCACTGAGTCGACGAACCACATCCTTATTAGGGTAGTCATTTTATCTGCCCACAAGAAAACAAGGAATGGTCAAGTTACAAATCTCAAAATATAGAATCATACTAAGGAGAAAGAATAATAGCAATATATTCTTTTAAATCCAAGGTTTAAAATTCAAGCTTAATCAATGTCCCTATGTTGAAGATCACCCCAATTTCTCCAGGAAAAGACAATTTTTTCGTTCAACCTCATCAAGTTCATCTAGGGATCTTGCCCGTTGAGGATGAGGGGTTGGGGACCAATATAAGGAAAACCCATCAAGAAGGGTAGGACATTGCTTGGAAGCATGACTTTTTACAAAATAGGTTTTAAAGGTTTTATAAGAAGATTGAGAGAGGATCAAAATATTACGACCCACAGTACTTATAGAAACTTAAAGTTTACGATTATAAATCCTACCTTTGAAGAAATAAATAACATGTTCGCAGTGGGAATCATGCCAAAACGACTACCTCTAATAAAGGCCCAGCTATTAGGGTGTAACTAGGCGGGAGAAATGTTCAGAAGGGTCTAAACCTGCTCCTCTAAATTATCTAAGGGCAATCGGAGACCTAATTCAGTAAAAGTAGTGACAGAGAAAAAACATAAGGAGTTTTCAGTATCTAGCCATTATCATTACAAACTGGTTCACCAATGCAGCAAGGAACAATATTAACATCATGGAACAATATTAACATCATGCTCGTCATTTTTGCTAAAAGCGCAAGATTGTCTAAAAGAAGTTATGGATTGAGCAGTAGTAAAAGAAGAAGTTTCAGCAAGTAAATCATCATTCGCCCCACGAGAATCTATTTTGATAGACAGCCATATCGGCAGAGGTCAAGAAAGAGAAACTCGAAAGGAGACAACAATTGTAAGGGAACAAAAAGGCAACGAACAAGCAAGCAAAGGATAATGAATGAGACTATGGACGTACATCTTGAGAAAGAAGGAAAACTAAAACCCTTGGAACGTTGATGAGCAAAGTGAAACAACGAGAAGAAACAGTGTTATAGTGAAATAAGAAACTTGTAAAGGAAGTTCCAGTAACCCAATGAGGTAGTGTGAACTATCAACAAAAAGTGACCCAAATCATGTCCACAAGTTTTATACTAAGTGTAAAATAAAAGAAACCCAAAAGGTCTCAAAAGCCTTTTTGCCCATTCAGCTCAAGGTTGGGGGCTTGTGTCCCGTTTGAGTCGGGAGATGAATTTTAAGCTCAAAATAAAATTACGGGGATATGAAAAATAATCCACTTATAATCTAGAAATTGTGTAAATACACAACTATCAGGAAAGGCCCAATTTAAATGGTCCAGTTCAACTTTTAAAAAACCAAAACCCATATAAATTAACACTCTCTACGGCCATATTTGACTGGGGACGTTTTTGTTAATTCGTTAAGATTTAATAATGTACCATTGATAATAACTAAGTTTCATTTAAATTTGACACTAAAATACATCAAAGGAAAGGTATAAATGCAGCGTATGGAAAAATCATCTTTTATTTAGGCTAGCTAAAAGCAATAAAAAACCTCAATGGCTAGAATAGTAAGAAAGAAGTTGAGTGACAAGGCTTGCCACAACATTCCATTCACTAGCTATATGCAATTCCATTCCGATAGGCCAAGTTCTACAGTACACAGCTATACTTCTGCATCCTATAGTTATGTTGTGTTAATTCTTTATTAGGCAGTTATGTTTTAGAATGTGACAATTATAGTGCTATATATATGGTTTCACTGACTTGTAGTAGGAAGTTAAGTTCTCAATTTGTTTACTTTGTTTTGATGAGGGAAAGTTCTTACAAGGAGAAATCCTTCTGAAAGGAGTACTTGTACTGCAAATCCAGTCGCTAAACTAGTTTGTTTCAGCAAAACAATATTTTTTTTAAACTCCACAGTTTCAATACATTCATTAGTTTAGATAGCTTTTTTCTTACATTGAAGTAATGTGTGTGAGAGAAAACCTACAGTGTGCAAAAGCCCTCTACATGAACCATAAGTTGTCAATGTAAAAGTCAGGGCTAATAGTATAAACAAATCATACTATAAAATTTTCCTGAATGTATCTCATCCATTTTGAACTTTACTAATTACGTAATGATAGCTATTGATTTTATTCTTCTAAAAGTTCACATCATAAACAATAACATTGTCCGGGCAAGATCAAGAAAGAAAAGCACCATGTACAACAAGCAACCATAAAATTCAGACCAATAACTTGCGGTTAAAATGAAATCCATTAAAAAGCTAAAAGTGTATGGAGTTTTAACTAACTAGCTTAAGAAGCATGGACACAAAGGCGCAACAAAATTTGAAGCACCCCATGGCCTTATTTGCGCTATTAATAAAATGTAAAGAAATATCAACTTATACTTCCTTTTCCTCGGTTGAAATAAAATTATTTTTAAGTTATCTTAGAAAATAGACTTTAAATCTCACTCAATCTTACAAAACCAGTTTTATAAGATGAGATAACACCCACTTAGGGCATATCTCTAGTCAATATGCGATTTCTAATACACTTCCTCACGCCAAGAACCAGACATCTTAAGTATGGGAATGAATATTTGTGAGTGGTCTGGAACGGCCTAATAGCGACTAGCAGAATAGAATCAACAAGCCTTACTAGGATAAGTTCTTATATCATCTTAAAAAGTAGATTTTAAACTTAACTCAAAGTCATAACCCGGGTTTGTAAGGCGAATTTTGCACCCACCTCTATAGTATAATTTGGTCATACCTCTAATTAACATGGAATCTTTAACAAGTTTCATCTTGTTCTAAAATGTCTACCAAACTTATCTATCTACCAGTCAAGGTTGGGTACTCTAGTGATGCATCTTTAACATAAGCACAACTCTAATACCCTCAAAACTGACACCAAATTAGTTGCATATTTAAAATGTAAAAAACGAGCTCTGACAGGAGGTAGTCCAGTCCAATCCAATCTAATTAGCCTACATGATCAGGCATACTCTTCCCAAAACGAAGTTCCCTCTTCAAAACTCTGGGTGCTATCAAAGGACTCAAGCATATGCACCTGGCTTACTTTTTTTTTTCCATTAATTGAATCATGGGGAACAATGAATACTCAACAAAAAACGACACAGGATTAGAAGAAACTTATATAGTAATTAAAAATGGTCACTGTCTTTCCTTACTCTGGAGAAACTAAACTGTTGCGATTCTGGTCAGGAAACAACCAATCTCCTGGTTTATCATCAGGGACATGCACTTCAACATGAGGTCCATCAACATCAACCTAAGCTTGCTTGCATGCTTAGTTTTACAATGAGAGCCAGCTATAGAAACAATGTTTGCTACCACATGGAGCACATTAATGTATGATTTGGCTAAGTCACATCATTCCAGAGCCAGAGAGGAAAGGCAGCGCATAGATAACATATGGTTAAAAATATGAAATAAATTGTCATTCACCATCCATTTCGATTTTAACCTTTGTAAAAGCAACTAAATCTATGGAATGCAAGAGGGATCAAAAGAAAACAATAAAAAATTAAATCTATGGGCTGTTTCAAGTTTTAATGTAAGATACTTGCTACTTTATCAGAACAGATTGCAACATCTGAAGCAAAACCCAAAAAGTAGCTTGAGCGAGATACCAAGATGAATATAAGCTTTTTTCTAATACAAAACAAGTTAATTTACACATGATCATTGGCCAAAGTGTTCCTCCCCTTATGTCAATTATTATATGTTCTCTCCATTAAAAAGAATCTAACAAGTGTCGGCAAGTTAGCTAAAAGAAATTTTACAACTTTTGAATTTCATGCCACTCACTATGTTGTCAAATCCTATGTCAACAATGAAGTGTTGGTGCGTGGCTATACGGATCCTTTCATCGTATCCTCACCTTCAACTTCAAGCAACCCAGATTTGTTCCCGTACATATTTACTTTCTAATTCATTAAACACCATTGTAAATAGTTGTACTAAATCTAGTTCTCACTCCATATGGCATGCTAGTTAGGCCATCCTAATAGCCACGTTTTTAAGCTTGTTTTACAACAATTAGATTTTCCTTTTTCTAATAAAATGTCTCAAATTTCTGTTCTGCTAGTGGTATGAGAAAGTCACATATAGACTTCTCTCCATGTTCCCTTCACTAATAATTTTCAATAACATCACCTTAGAAGATGCTTATTCTCACTTTACGAATTTAAAAACATTCATTATTTTTAAACAATTTAAGACCATGGTTGAACCTCAATTTAAGACCAAACTGACAAAGGAAGATAGTTTAGACCTCTGTCCAAATATCTCGCTGACTCAGGAGTAAATTGTACTTATTTGCCCGCATACCCACCATGAAAATGGTGTTATTGAACGCAAACAAAGACAAATTGTTCAACTTGGCCTAACCCTACTCATTCATGCCACTCTCCCTGCAAAATTTTGGAATTATGCCTTTACCACTACAGTGTATCTAATCATAGAATCCGCACTACCTCCCTCAATTTTTGTGGCCACTTACACTATCCTGTTTAACCAACCATCATACTATACCTTCCTCAAAACCTTTGGTTGTGCTTGTCTTCCATTCCTGTCGACCCTACACCTCTCATAAACCTAATCTCAAATCTCATAAGTGTCTATTTTTGGTTACTCTACGTCCTTTATTGTGTCAAAAGCTAACGACTTCAGTGAATATTGTATGTGCATGACAAAACAGCAGCATAGCCTAGGAATCAATGATCCGGATTAATGAATCCAGAACACAAAAAATTCTGGAAGGAGAAATCTGGAATTGTAGAAAAATTCCAGAATTGTATGTTTTATTCCAGAATACGATTTCTAGAATTGTATTTTTGTAATTTAGAATATGATTTCCAGAATAGAAAAATACAATGCCAGAATTACCTTTCGAGGATACTCAACTACTATTCTGGAATTCTCTTTTCAGAATTAAAATATTCTATTCCAGAACACAATTTCTGGAAGTCATATAATCCCATAACCTTTTGAATTAAGTCTTTCAGAAACATTCTGAGTTTCCTTTCCAGAACCAGTGTGCATTACTTTCGGAACTTGTTACCCAAGCAACTCTAATTGGGTGTACTAAATAAAATCCAAGGCAACGCAATCACCCAACCCAATCCAAAAAGAAATATAAGTAGGTTAGGTTTGGTTAGTTCGCGGGATAAGTGCAACCTATTTACACCCCTAATTCAAAATACATAAAACAAAAAGAACAAATCATACAAACCCAACGTCTAAACAACAATCAAGTCTCATCAAAGAAACATTACAGGATTGAAAACGCAAGATAAGTCGTAAAATGCAGAGAATAACAAGAAGGAAGAGAAGAAAAAACTACAACATAGGAAACTAAAAGAAAGGGAAAGTGAAGAGCTTTCTCAAATTTACCTCTTCATATAGAGGAGAAGAAAATGTGCATCGGAGAAGAAACACAATGGTCAAATCATAGAGTAGAACTCAAAATCGCCACAATGCAAAGGCTGAAACACAATCCCAACCTGACGCAAATGCCAACCACTGAGGAGAATGAAATGTAATTCCCCAACCAACAATATTCCAAAATCAGAATCACAATCACACATCAACAATGGAGAAGTTGACGCAACAAAAAAGGGTTACACAAACCTTAAACATATTTCTAAGCTTGGGCGTTTTGGGTAACAACCATCGAATGATTTTACTCGTGTCGCTTTGTTAAAAAAAAGGTACTTTTAAGAACTCGCTGACTCATAAGTTAACTCACGAGTCTACTCCAGTTTAACCGAGTCTGCTCGAATTTACTTAAAAAATAAGTTTACATGCAAGTTGACACTTAAGTAACAAATAAACTTATAAACTCGTTCCACACTGCTCTAGAGTTTTATAGCTAAGGTTGCTACTACATTTCATTGTTAGGATCAAAATTGGATTCTGATGGACCCTATTCAAAATACAATTGAAGTAAGATGATGTTGGAGTTTGCCAAGAGAGACAATTGGTGGAATGCTTTCTTCACAACAAAAGTTCATCTTGTGTGAGTCTTGACTTGTCACTAGCACAAGTTAATTACATCATATTGAAATTCAAATGTCACTTTCTCCACTCAAACATGCCAATACAGATTACATAACTGATTAGAAGTTCTTGAGAGTAGGTCTCTTGCAACAATAACACCAAGACAAAGGAGTGGTTAAGTTGGAGCAATGAACCAATCGTCAGCCAAGGTGAATAAGATGATTGACGGGTTAATGGAATATATCAATCTTTATTGTAACCACAATGAACTTTGCTGTTAACCACGCGTAACCTCTTGTAGTGATTACACAGCTTTTGTCGTGGTCAAACTTGTACTACTCCGCTAGTTTTAATGGCATTCTAGATTCAAGACCATCTTGTCATCGCAATCAATACACCAATCGCCATTTTTCTGCAGTTCTCTATGCTCTACAATTGTGGATTTGATTTCATATTTGAATGAAGACTTCGGCTTCAGGTTTCTTCCACTTTCTTCTGTTTAAAGATCTTTGCTCCATTCCCAGTCTAGTTCTAGCCTAATTCAAAACTTCAACGCAAAAATTCTTGACAATTATGGCATATCGGTACCAAACACTATCCAAGTGGTTTCCATTTGAAATTTATGCAAAAGTAAATGGAGCATGCATACCATTTTTTATTGTCTAAGATATTTTCCTTATCTTGTGCAAGACTCTCAACTTAGGCTTTTACTCTTCCTCGCCATCTTATACAATGGAATCAATGCTTTCTTCATCCATAAGAAGTCATGAGACTATTATCATACAAATAGAAGACCGAACCTCCATGAAAAATGTTCCATCGTGTTAATTGAATGTACTACCATTTTTTTCCTACGCAAGCCTGCATATACACAGATGTTACATACGAAACAATAGTTTTTAAATTTATTGTCTTTCATTTCATAATTGTACGTTGTTCGTATCATTAGAGTCAGCGAGAAACTCGTAAATAACCAGTTTCAGATTCAGCCTCTGCACGGAGATTTTGCAAGCAGTAACAGTTTACTGTAAAGTATTTAAAATAATCTTAGCTGTCTGCTACCAATATGTTTTTAAAGATTTAAAAAACAAAAATACCCGAGTCATATTATATATGGTCGGGTTCAATCCAAAATTTCAGACTTTTTAATACAATCTTAATTAAGAACCTCGCATACCGTATAACCCAGCTACAAATTTAAAAATAATACTACAGTTTAATGGGGAGCAATAAAATCCATCCTACTTCAACACACAATTCTGCTAACCCCGTCAGGAAGCCCCTTGAATTGCAGCAGCAGCAGGTTGCATGGCAAGATCCTGATTCTGTCTCACAGCAAATCCATGGCCTCCATAACCCTGACCACCATAGTGGCCTCCATTGGAATCACTTCTCCACTGCGTGATCCCAAGAAATTAAATTAGAGATGGATTTCAATAATGAAAGCTGAATATTAGAAATAGTATTTCTCCCTAGAATAATGCGAGAATTCATTTTGGAGCCCCCCCAAAACAAAATATAGAATTGTAAAGTATAATGCTAAAAAGAGAATGCCACTCAACCAATTTTCCCATTATAGCCACAGGTAAAATATATTAAACGATTAAGTGAAAAAACGGACACAAACTTACATGCTTATTTCCTGGACTGCGACCCCATGAAAGGCGCACTGTCTGCTTCCCTATTACTGTCCCATTCAATGCCTGAATTGCATCCTCAGCATTCTTTCTGTTACAGACCCAGCATAAAGCATAGTTAACTCACTAAGAACATCCACAATGCCACAACTCTAAGAAAGGTTGCTTATTTGAAATTTGGTAGGTCCTATGTGTCACTTTTACGTACAAGACCTTAAATCAATTTTTAACTTAAATGCGTCCTTCAATTAACATTTTTAATAATCATTTATTCGCCCAATAGTCCATATCTGAGTTATTTATAGTTAATAAATTGTTAAGCAATGCTTCTTAGAGTTAAGCAATACAATAAAACCATCTTGGAGATGCTCTAAGGCAAAAGATAACACAGCACTAATTATGCTGGCAAGGGCAGTCAGAATCAAGCATTATATGCACTTGACCTTAGAAACTTGATTAGATATATCCTTAGATGATTTCAAAAGCATTAGAAGCTAGCATATTCGAGGATTTCTCACCCATCACAAGAATACACATGCCACTTCCCATTTCACGTGAAAACACCCACTTCACAGGAGGGGCAGGTTTTCACTAAGATGGAAGTTATAATCTATGTCATCATGTCAAGAGGTACTACAAGAATAAAGTACCTGTCAGCAAATTGAACAAATCCACACCCTTTCCCCACTGGAATTTTCACTGAGACAACCTCACCATATTGCAAAAATGGTTGTCTGAGATCCTCATCACTGATGTCAGAATCAAGCCCTCCAACAAATATCTACAACAGAGACCAGTTACTAAGATATGAACAAAGCAAGGTGATTAACATGTACCAAAAAATTACAAAATCAGACTCACAGTAGTGTTGTTTGAATCTCCTTCAGATTGGGAACCTTGGGCCACAGCACCATTAGCCGAATGTCCACCAGCCAATACCACAGCTAGTTAAAGAAATAAAATATCAGAGTCTGAAGTTTCTAATCAGAAGCGCCATAAATGATATACTTCGTTCCAGTGAGAACCTTCTTCTGGTGTTCATAAACATAAACAGCAAGCCTTGGCAATATTTACATTTTAAAGCAATGAATAATGAATATTACTGCTTGAATATGGATTCAAGTTTCTAAATTGTGAAAATATATCTACACATTGAAATTCAAAGATAAATTGAAGTGTGAAAGAAACGACAGACTTGTAATTTAGAATTAGCTAACATATAAGATGAAATAGGTAAGGGAAATACAAACAGAAAACCAAAGAATAAATAAATCTGAAATATGCAACTGTCAACGACAACTGTTAGAAGTTATGATTACTGGTAGCACAAAAGCACATATACAACATATGATTACTCATACAGTTAAGCACATTACTTACAACTTAGTCAACATATATGTTAATTTACAATAACCAGTTAAGGATGGAAGTGGACAGAACAAATAATAACCAATGATGATGAAACCCAAGAATGCCTAGGCTGGAGAAAAAAGACCTAACTTGTAAAAGTGAACAACGAAATTAAATTTTGGGGTTTCCCTTGAGACAATATTTAAAAAAAAAAAAAAACATAGTAGTTGAATTGAGATGCAAATAAAAAATGGGAAAGACCCATCCAAATCATGAACCGAATTGTATCATGTATGGTAAATTGATGACCAATAATAAAACATAATTCCAAAAGCAAATTAACATAAAGAAACATATACATAGTGAAGTTAAATAGTCAACTAACAAAGTGACATATAGTTTCAAAATAATTTATTTTATTTTCCAGAATATCTTGATTAGAAAATATCTTTGTTTAAATTCAAAAATAAAACTTGATTATAATGAATCTAAATTTTACTTTTTTCTTTATATTTTGATTAAAAGAGATCAGAAAGTTCAATAGATAACTTACTGCCCAAACTGAAAAGAAAAAAAATGAGACTCGATGATGTTTGTCTTGAACCTAAAACATAAAAGTTCCTAAGATAAAAAATGACTTCTGCTGTTTAACTTTAGGGTTTTGGTCATTTCCCTTCTTGACCTACTAGCAGCAAATGCAGATTGGGTGGAACAAGAGGCTGCAGATCTGCAGTGCCGTATGATTTGCCCTCTCTAGAGGCCAGTCTTTTGGCAAAATTTTTATCTCAGAAAACGGCCTACAACCTGATGCAATGCAATGACCTTTGAACAGAAGGTGCAATGCAATTGCGTTTGGACAGCGAGGAATTACAACCAGCTCCCCGCTGCCAAAGAATCAAAGCTATTGGTGTGCAAGATGCAATTCATTTGAGATTTACACAATTCGAGTGCAATTCAAATACAGTCAATACACCCCAGATTTGTATTGCCAAGTTAATGAATTGCATCAGGTACATGCAGAAGAAAAGAAAGTGACACTGAATAAATTGCTAACTGAACATTAAAATAGTATGATAAAATAAAGAGTGAATTACACTTATCACCTATGAAGCTCGGACACGTCATTTTAAAGTCATTTTAAATGGCATGTCCCATGTCCGACACGTATTAAAGTTTTGTGAAATTACAAAAGCTTCCCTGACACAATAATAGCTTGTAATTTTCAAACAATTACTGAAGGTTAAATTCTCACAAAATGTCAACTGTGATTAATGTAATTTATAGTAAAATAAAACTGTGTCACGAGCATGCAGAATAAGAATTATAAATAACAAACCTTGAGAAGAATACTGTTGTTGATAGCCATAAGTTTTCTTGGGAGTTGCAACACCTATTCTCATGGGCCTACTAGAACAATAAACGCCATTCATTTCAGTCATTGCTCTAGTTCTCTCATTTTCATCACCAAACCTAACAAAACCATAACCTTTGGATCGACCAGTATTAGAATCAATGACAACTTTTGCTCCCTTAATAGACGAAAATCTGCTCGCAAAAGTCTCTTGGAGCATAGCATCAGTAACATCAATGGCCAAGTCCCCCACAAATATTGAGAGATCAGAAGTAGCATCGGAAGATCGCCTATCCCCGGCACTGAATGTGGCCCAATTCAGACGAAATGCCTGATCTGTGTTTGGCATCATGGTTCCATTATAGTTCTGCAAGACTTTCTCAGCCGTCGCTCTTGAATAGAACTCTACAAATCCATATCCCTCAGACTGACCAGTTTGCTTATTTCGAATGACCTTGGCCGACACAACCTGCACATAGGGCAACATAATCAAAAAGTCTTCTAAGCAAAGCACTAACTTAGACCCATGTTGACACCAATAGGGTAGCTCACAGGCAAACAGATTCACAGTTCACAAATAAATTGCAATGGCTGCTAGCCAACTAGGGATCTCCAAGATGCGGATGTTTTAGAAAAAAAATACTAGAAAAACTAAAAGGGCTAGCTTTATTAGCCACTTGTTCGAGTGTTAGAATAGAGAGATCTCAAATGTATTAATTCGACGGAAACTTAGGTCAACAGAGCGAAACCCTCAATTAGGGGACCACTTAGGCTGCTGCCAACCGTACAACTCCCATGGATTCGGAATCCCAGGGATTGAAACCGAAAAATAAATCATCTCATACAATAATTTCCTCACAAAAAACAAGATCAGGAAACTTAAAGTAAAACTCTGGAACGCAGGCAACTAAAACAATAAGAAGTTCACAAATGATTCAATAAGCGGAAGTTTCCGAAGTAACTTCCAGCTACAAATCAAGCTTATTCAGACGTATCAGAAACAAACAAGTGCATTATCGGAAAGAAGTGAATGAATTGGATGGTACCTCGCCGGTGTGAGCAAAGCAGTTGTGGAGGTAGTTCTCGTCCATCCAATGGTGGAGGTCGCCGAGCCAGATGGTCCTGATCTCGTCGGAGGAGGCGGCGGGGGAAGCGGCAGGCTGTTTGTGGTGGTGGTGGTGGGAGGGAGGGGGCGGCGGCGGGGGGTAATGAGGGTGGACATAGGGCATGTAATGCTGCGGGTACATCATCATCTGCTGCTGCATCATGGCCATGGCGGTGGCCGGGTACTGCATAGCCATCCATTGGTGCTGGTACTGATGCGGCTGCGCCCACTGCTGCTGCTGCTGCCCCTGCCCCTGCTGCTGACTCAGATCGCCGTTGCTGCTGGGTTGAGCCATCACTACCTTCTACCACCTATCTATTTTAACTTCCTTTCTCTCTTTCTTCTTCTTCCCACCTCGCCTGAGAAGAGAAGAGAACGACACGACCTGGTCCAAGCGGGTGCGGAGATGCCAAGACCAGGCGACACAATAAGAGAGAAAGAGAAAGTGAAAGAGAAGGCGCAAATTGTAGGGTTGCTCTTTTATAAAGGAACACCACACCCACACACACTTAACGCCACCACTGCAACCCAAGTGTGTGTCGACACAACAACACAAATGGGTTGGGTTTGATTTGTTTTGGTTTGGATCTCACTCAGGGCAAAACCGTAAAAACTTAACCCGCTTCCAAGTTCGCAAATGCACCCTCCTTAGCCGTCCGTGATTTTCTCTCCTGTTCTGGGCCCCACTACTCTGCATCAACGTCTCTCCTTAACCCTCCTTCTCCACTTGCCTCAACCCTTCCACTGCACTCATTCTTTTTTCTTTTTTATATTGACCTATGGAGATTGAATAAAAATGTTTTGAATTTTTATCATTGAGGGAGGTGAACTTCTTTATTCTTTAAATAAGCCTTCAATTAATTACCTAAGGCTATAAATCCTATTTATTTTAAGTAATAAATTAATTGTGTAATTTCCTAGTTTTAATGAATTGTTTCTAGCTTATCACTCCATGTGCGTGCATACATTTAAGTCTACCTATTCCGTTTCTCATTTTTTAGAGAAATTATTCAATTTTTTCTATGAAAAAAAACAAAATAGGGACTAAAATAATTTCTTTGGAGGAGTGGTTGATCTCAACGGGGTCAACCACGGAGGAAGTGGATTATTCTCTAATAATACAAATTTTACGTGGATTCAAATTCTGAAGTGATAGTTTTTTGTACTTTTACATAATCACTACCAATGTCAATCGTTTGAATGAATAAATATTAGATTTATCAATTTGAGAAAATAAAAGTAGTCTTCTTAATTATTATTTTTAATAAATCTAGTCTTACAGTTCTATTCTGCAGATACTAAGATAAAGACAAAAGAAATTAATTACTTTTATTTGTAAATTGTACTTGATGTACATTAAAGACAACATAAAATAAATAGATGTATCATAATGTAATATTTTTGTTTAATTCACTTTTCATATTAATACACAAAGCAAGCAATTTTAGAACAGGGGATTCTACTATCTACAAGTATCTTTGAATTTAGGGGCTCTTTTTATAGTTGATGGGAATAAGGTTTCATTAAATAGATAACTATATTTTCCAGTTATAATAAATTACCAACTAATTAGTCTGTCTTATAACAAATATTTAGACTTCTATTTTGTAATTATATCTTTTGTTTTATTTTAGGTCACGGTACTTTTAAAGTCCAAACGTGATTTCTTGTAGGGTAAGGTAAAAAACGTGATGAAAAAAAGTACTTCTATGCTGTTGAATATTTATTTATTTTAATGAATTTTACTTTAAGAATTAACTTTTATTTATTTTTTATATCGGTGCCCATTACAATATTTTTAATTATGAATTTTAAGTAGAAATGTAATTAGAATACACTTATTAAATGTTTTTAACACAATCATCTAATTATATATTATGGGTGTACTTGATAAAACTAATCTGCTAGCTAGTTTATAAATTATAACTTTTTTTACAGAAATCTATATACTGTAAGTTAAAATCCTAAAAACTAAGAAAAATTAAATTAGTTTTGGCCACATAATTTATAAAAAACTATATTTACTTACTTAATTAGAATATACTCACTAAATGTTTTAATGCAATAATCTAATTATATATTATGATTGTATAAATAAAATAATATAGTTTATAAGTTGCAGGACTAACTTACTCAATATACTCTAAAAAAAAATACAGTCTATCATTTATGGTAAAATTGTTAGTTCTTACAATAATGACTTAAAAATCATATTTTCTTTTATGGGAAGCATAAACTCTTAAAGTAAGTATTACAACAATTTAATTAGAATGCAGCCATCTATATTTACCATCATTTAATTATAAGTTGTTATATATAATAAGATTTACCTTTTGTGATAGTGATTTAAAAATACATACTTTAATAATTTTTCTTTAGTCAATATTAAAAAATATTTAAATTAATGTATAGTGTGAATTTTGAAAAAATAGTTACACATTATATTTAAATTTAAATTCCAAACTCTACTAGAGAATATTTATATTAATAAATATTCATTAACAAAATACATGTCCATCTATATACATATACATGATGCAGCATGGTGGTTGCCGAGATTTTTATCCCCTTGTCAAATGTTAAAGAAAAAAAAAATAGTAGCTGCATGCTAAAATAACATATATTATAAAGGCTATTAGCTTGTTATAATAGTTTTATTATTCCTGTTCCACAGGGAATATATTAATGGCATTAATCTTTATTGATGAATAAGGACATATATATGCCACTTGCCTTTACCAAGAACTTTTAAAAATAGCTATGATTTGAGGATTCAATTTCTATAGTTTAATTGAGGGATGGGCATAGTTCCAAATCTTTCTGCAATCTCTATAATGATTGCTTTTTTAAAAAAAGATAAAAATAAAAAGCAGTTGTTGCGTTGCATTTGCATACTTGCATAGCATGTTGTTTAAGAACAGGACCAGGTCAAAACCTATGAGACATTGAACCCAACATGTCACGATTTCCCAGTCAACTTCGTACTTCTGGGATCAAATTTTAGACTTTTAGTAGGTGCCCCCCTCGCGCGCAATTTTGACTGATTTCTATTACACCAATGTAATTTGGAATTAGGTAACAAATTATCAACCACAATATGATTATTATTTTATGACTATAATTATTCGACCACAGGAATACGAAGAATATATAATAGGTCGATTTGTTACATTTACAAATGATTCTAATAGTTGATTAGTGATGACTTGTTTGAAATTGAGTAGTTTAGTTAGCAATAGCATGGAATAAACATGTGGTAGCGTGTGGCCACCAAAATGATTCCTGGTCCAGCTGTTGGCAGCTAAACATCATGGTACTATCATCAGCCTAACTAAGAACAGTGATTAAACGTTGAACACCTTGCTTTAAACTTTAAGTACATGCCCTTCAATTACTTTAAAAGACATTTGTGCTCTCCTTTGACAAGGGGACTCACTTTTTTCAACTCATATCTTAAATGCACATGACCGTGGATCACAGGGAACAATCAGGTCTCAAAAATACATTTCAAGTTGAAATTGCAAATTCCCCTGATGCACCAAAACAAAGTGCATGGAGGTTGCACTAGTACAAAGAATGAATTAAATAGGAAGACAAAAACAACATCAATAAACTGAGTACAAAAATGCCAAAATTTCAACAGTGTGGTGCTCCTGTTGGCTCTTCAAGCAACTTGTGAATAAGGATTAGAGGAATGTTAACAGCGTGGGAAGAAGAGAGAAAAGGAAAAGGCAAAGGTGGTATGTACATACCCACCAGTTTACCTGCGATAATCTTCATGGATGAAACTCTCGAATGGTGTTCCTGTTAGTGCCTTGCTTACATCATCCCAGTTTCCAACTTGGCTAGATAAGGACCCTTTGTGTATCTTCACCTGTCGGCTCTTCAAATCCATTTGAGGAACCTTCAGAAAATCCTGAACATCCCTTAGTTTCTGGAAACAAGAGAGACAATTGAAATGTCAAGAACCCTTTACAAGCGTATAAAGAGGAAGGTGGAGCAGACATCATGCAGCAGGTAGTGACTTACTGTGCGGTTTTTTACCACATCTTCATAGTACAGGATAATATGCCTGGTGCTCTTGAAATACTCCAAGGCTTTGGTGGTGGTTTCATTCACCTGTCTAAGTTGTGCAATCAGCAATGTCGAATTGATTGTAGGCTTGTATTTTGCAAGTATTTCTGCCTGAAAGTATAGTCAGAATCTAGTAGCATGAATAACTGTTAACTGTTTTCTAATGCATCAACTAAGTTGAACATCTTCAAAGAAATAGAAGCACTTATGCAAATGTTCAACCACCAACAATCAAACTCAAACAGGTACACATGCACAAAGAAGAAAATAGAGACCTCCTTGGGTGAATGAACATGAGATTTGTGAGTCCCATTTAATAGCTTAGCATTCCTATCATATTCATTTGCAAGTACAGAAACCATCCGGCGCAAGAGATTCCTTCTGAAAAGAAATATGAGCGAAACACCATGTATTCTGAAGTACTCAGCAATTTGTTCATGATGCTGCATCAATCCCTGCATTAAGTTACAAATATTATGATATGCTCAAATCTTCACAAGATTAAGGGCCTGTTTAGAAGAAAAAATTAGGAAAAATAACTGATATTCAACTTCTCCATACTAAAAGTTGTTTTTGGAGAAGTTTCATCCAAAAAGGTCCTAAGACAATAATGTACAGAACAGAAGTCAAGGCTAACATTTTAGATATTTAGTATCTACAAAATAAGCAAATGCAAAAAAAGTACTATATTACTGGGTTGCTTTTGATACGCTTGTTTCTAGTTCTTTTTTTTTTTTTTTTTTTTTTTTTTTTTTTTTTTTTTTTTTTTTTTTTTTTTTTTTTTTTTT
>Ga0099824_1003815_pt1 | contig 21917 bp, 11 predicted proteins | sample SiratrowhiteBW_FD_76837 | JGI IMG/M metagenome (GOLD analysis project Ga0099824, IMG submission 76837) | Root nodule microbial communities of legume samples collected from California, USA - Siratro white BW | ecosystem: Host-associated > Plants > Roots > Nodule | place: USA: California... | reverse complement strand
TATTTTATTTTTATAATTTTTGAATTTTTTATATATTTTTTTTTTTTTTTTTGTATTTCCTTGCAGATAGTATATATTGTTATCATTGCTTTATAAGGTAAACACACAAAAAATTGCAATGAGTAAAATATCACAAAAAATCAACAGAACATATTGACATAAAATAGATTATAGCCAATAACAACGAAATAAAATATATGTCAAGAGTCAGTAGAAAATATTAAGTGAATCAAGTTGTAAAAGAAAAGTTACTAAGGGAATGGAGTAAAATACTAAAGTTAGCAATTGTTGGATTTAAAAATCTATCAAATCTGAAAAAGAAGAACAAAATTAGATTATTCACTAGAGTTACATCAATTTGAAAGCGTTGGTGTTATTAAATTGAAGAAAGTTGAGGTGAACTTCATTTTATATCCATCTAGAATTCAAACTTAGAAACGTGCAAGTTAAATTACTTCCAAATTAACACAATGGTTGACTAAAGGACATGTATATAGGGCAAAAACATTATAGACTTCTAATAAAGCACAAGACATGGCTAAGTGTGAAACTAGATTTTCAATTGTCAATTCATTATTTGGCTATAACTAGAAGCCCCAAGAATATGAAAATGGCACTAGCCTATATCATTAAACTTATAGTCAAAATAAACATGATTTTTTTGTATGATAATGGCATCCGTGCAAACTTGTGGATGTTTTTAAGAAAGACTTGCTAAATAAGAATTGACTTTAATTCATGGACCAATGTTTATATATAACTAATATTTGAAATTTAACTAATTGTGCTAAATACTAAAAATTCATCCCTTTATTCATTTATATTTACTAAAACTAAATTTGAACGATGTTTCTGTATTAATTATTTTAGTTCATAAAATGTAAATGCGATTGTTACTCTTATTTTATAAATACTGTAAATAAAAAAATAGTAATAAATATAAATTAGTTATAATTGACTTTGTATTTAAAAGGGGAGAGAATGCATTTATTACTCCCTGAATTCAATCACCAACAATTAAAAATTATTTACAAGAAGTTGTTAGTTCTTCTACATTTACCATCACAACACAAATGTCTAACAAAACACCTATTAAGAACGACAACAAATGAAAACAAAAATTACAGTACTGAAAATAACAAAATAGCGTTGTTATTTAAATGAATTTTTGTATTTGTGAATTATTAGACAGTAATTATTATTTATTAATCTGTTCACTTGCATTATTTTACAATTATTACAGGAGAATATAAAAGAGGGACCCACAATGATAACGTCGAAAATGCTAGGCTGGCGTTACTTGGCTTGCCAGATCAGAACATGAGGGAGTTTCATCTACGGGTCCCACCAAACCGATTTTACTACACTCTTTCTCCTTTTCTATTATTCAAACACCATCCAATTCAAACCCATTTTAACAGTTACTTTTATAAAATATTTCTAGTAGAAAAAATAAAAAAATATTTTTATAATATTTTTCTAAGTTTTATTTAAACTTATATATAAATTAATTTTATCTTTTATTATATTATAAAAAAATAAAAATTACAGATAAATCTATAAAAAAATCGGTAAATTAATAATATATAAATTTATCGACAGATTTCTGAATTTTTCGGTAATTATTGTCGAATTTTTGAATTTGTCAGTAATTATCAATAAATTTAAGATAAATCTGTTGATAAACCTATCAATAAATTTAGATAAAATTCGTCCATGATGATATTTTACCGATAAATAAAATTTTGTCAATAAAATTTTATTAATAATTCAATTTTTTTATAATAATTATAATATAATATATTTATATTATTATCCAACAATAAGAGTAGCAAATGACACTTATAGATTACACGAAGGCAAGTGTAATATGTGTACCTAGGCCATGTTATGTTTCATATATATATATATATAGTTGTACTGCTGAAGAAGCCAGAAAGGCAGCAAAAGAGACAAAATGCAGAGAGAAGAAAAGAATGGTGATAAGTGGTTCCGGTGATGATAAATTGGCAGAAGAAGAAAGTTGAAGAAGTTTATTTGGAAATAGCACAGGTAACATTGAGGCTAGATGAATCGGATCCAGAAACTCCACAAGACACCACAGTGAGTCACAGTGACACCACATGTGCATCATTTTAATTCTGGCACTGTTCTTCATTTAAAACATATTTTCTATTTTTGGGTATGATAATATGGGTTTTGTCATATCCTCCTTTAAAGGTGTCATCGTTATTGTCAGAGACTTGTTCGGTGATACTTTGCACAAATGTCAGGGCCCATCCTTCTAGAGCGACAAAGAATCCAATGGTTTTGCATTTACCAACTCATTGCATATATATTTATTCATCATGCTGCCTCTTTAACTAATACAATTATATACACTTTCATATATTATAATATAATCTACATCATGCTTAGTTGTTTTTGCATTCCAATTTTAATTATTGGAATGGCGTAGCCTCCTCAATTAGAGTGTTTGATTTCAATGCTACTCACCTAAATTTTCATAAAACACAATACAACACTCTTCTAACTATTAAACTAAAATTGAAAAATTATTGATTCAAATAACGTTAAATTTTTTATATATAACTTATAATATTCCACTTAATAGTGAAGATTTTTGTAGAATGTAATGTTATTGTGAAAAGTGGACGTTGAAGTAGCAATGGAATGTGCAGTGTGGAGTCACTGTGGAGCAGCAACGTCCCCACCACCATGAATAATGTTTGTGCAAATGGTGGTGGAAGGCATATGAAAGTGAAGTTTTGGTGGCAAAAAACGTGAAAGGAAGTCTGAATTTCATGCAACGGGAAAAGAGGGACGAGTTGAATTAAATGGATGGAAGAAGGGCCATGCAGATATATATTGGAGAGAGGTTAAAGTAAAGCATGTGAGTGAGGCCTTATGTGGTCAATTTTGTCTTCACCAACTTCATAGAATCCCATACATGTCAAGACAATTCATAAGACAACGCCTTTGCATGATGCTAATTACCGGAGACAACAACCACTCAGAGACAAAAGCTAAGAAAAAAAGGGAATACGAAGAAGCAGTAGCAGCAGCATGGTACTAATCACTCGTTCATATGTTCAAGCTATGCATAACAAATAAATCAACTGGGTATTTCATAACATCACTCATCAAATAAATAATTATAATTACTTTGTCATAATTTCATTAACATTTTATTTTTTTTAGAGGAGTTAGATAAACACAATTTGAAAGTAAAATAACTAACACATACCAGATTCATGATATAATTTTCTAAAACATTAAATTAATTCGATCCCATTTATCAACACATCCTACTCATAGCCCATTGAATCATTAGGTTGTGTGAGTTGGATTATATAGATTAAATAATTTATTCACAAAATCCAATTTAAATTATTTTCAATTGTTTTCATAGATTCATTATCCACCTACCAAATTGAGGTGGATAGCTACTTTTGAAATTTGGAGGTGGTTTTACTTTTGTCATTAAAGCATAATTATTTTTAATTTATATATATGATGTGTTTCGAAAATCCAATTACATCGTCTTTTAGAAAGTTGGTTTATTTATATTAAAAAATGACACACTAAACAAATTTCTCACAAGTATTAGCTATTCATAAAATAAAAATACTTGACTATATTTTTACCAAAAAAAAAATTAAAAAGCTTCACATCGAATTTTAAATTAATTCGTGACTAAAGCTGGATTGATTTGGTTTAAAGTTGGTTTAAGATTGATTTTTAAATTTAAAATTATTACACTGATCTGATTCAGTTCAAAAATGTTTTGTCAACAATTGGTTTAAAAGTTAAAACCTAAGCACTATGGTTTGAATTTTTCAAAATTTTGAAAACTATAATGAACTCATTGGTTCAATTATTATATATATTGATTTCATATAGTTTTATATTATGTTAACTAGTTTTTTTTTTATTGTAAATGAAAAAATATTATTATTATTATTATTATTTTTATAACTGAGAAAAGTTAGAAGAGAGAAAATAGAGATTCTACGCAACTAACTGGGAGAAACAAAATCCCCAAACATCTTCCAAGAGAATAGATAATAAAATATATTAAGTTTATTTATATAGCATTTGAAAAAATTAAGCTAATATTAAATATTATTTTATTCATATATCACTTGAAAAATTTAAGATGATATTAGATATTATTTTTAATTATATTTATATCTTGAAAATAAATTATCATTATTTTAATTAACAAAAAAATGCAATTATAAGGAGAAGAGACAACATTGACCCCGGGGGCTCGTTAATTGTTTCAATGCTATTGGACCTTTTGAGACACAAGGTTACCGATTCTAACTATGTTTTGGACAAGAACGATAAATTTTAACTCCGTCATCTTCCTATTGGCACCCTCTAGTTACTATTTAAACCCTATACAGAAAATTAAAAAACAAAGTAATCTTTTTAGTATTAGGTTGAAAATATTTTGAAAAAAAAAAAAACAGTTTTATCTGAGTTACTTTTTTTTTTTCAAGAAAACTTTTAACGACAAAAACTTGTTTAAGCTATACTAAACTTAAACAATAAAAAGAAAAAACATAACAAAGAATTGTTTGTGTTACACCATTGTTTTTCCCAATTAATGCAACACAACTTAATTTTATTTTATCTTTATTTTAAATTCATACTCCCCTATAAGAAAAAACAAGTTTTTGTCACCTTAAAAACAAATTAACAAAACAAAACTTGTTTCCGTCATGCTTAAATTTTTGAAGAAAAAATTTACACAACGTAGTCGAGTTAAAATTTTCTAAAGAAAATTAACATAATGGAAAATTGTTCCACCAAATGCATTTTTTCAAAAAATAAAAGCAAAAAACTGTTTTTTTTTTTCATAAAAATTAAACTTATTTCCATTTTTTTAAATATCAATAAAACAAAAACTTGTTAAAGTGGAAGTATTTTCGTCGAAAAAAAAAAAACCCAAAGTTTGTAGTTTAAATAACTGGGGGTGCCAATAGCAAGCCCAAACTACCTGTTCTATTCATTTCTGCTCCGACTATCGAGAAGACTGCGGAATCGCGTTGTGTCTTTATTGGCTACTTTCCCTGTTTTCATTTTTCGCAGTATTGTATTGAATTCAATTGCTCTCACAACAACTATTCTCCGGTGACTCCTCCGCCGCCCCAGCCACCGCACATTCAAACCGAACCATGGCGTTGTACGCGGTGTCTCGTCGTTTATCGGCTGGATCGAACTCGACGACGCTCCTTGCTTTGCGTTTTGCTTCCTCTTCCAGATCCTACTCCTCTTCCTTCAGAGAAGAAAGAGACACCTTCGGACCCATTCAAGTCCCCTCCGACAAGTTCCTCTTTCTCTCCCTTGCTTGCTTCTTTTCCATTTCCTTTTTTTTCTTCTTTTTTTATAATTCATCTGATTCTACTGTGTTCATGCACTGTTAATCAGATTATGGGGGGCACAAACTCAAAGATCGTTGCAGAACTTCGATATCGGTGGCCCCCGCGAACGCATGCCCGAACCCATCATTCGCGCTTTCGGCGTCTTGAAGAAATGCGCTGCTAAGGTTCAACGAACGTTTTCGCCTTTTCTGCTAGCATAGCACTATAATCTTTTTCTAATTTGTTATTCTGGTCGTGGATTTCAGTCTAATCAATTGCCTTTTCATTATTGTTCTGTCTTAATTGATTAATTTGTTTCTTACTGCAGGTGAACATGGAGTATGGTCTTGATCCCAACGTTGGAAAAGCGATCATGCAAGCAGCTCAAGAAGTGGCCGAGGGAAAACTAAACGACCATTTTCCTCTCGTTGTATGGCAAACTGGAAGTGGCACTCAGAGTAACATGAACGCTAACGAGGTTAGTGCATGCAAGTTGCTACTATGTCAGCTGCACCAAACCTTTATGCTCTGACTTATATATTACAGAACAGAACACATTAAGGGTCCTAGATTAGTCTATGATCAATATTCATCTTCAGTGTATATTATAGCTTTTTCATAATTGTATTGAACTCTTGAGAATCTGTTTTCTTTTTTCCAAGGAGCATTTCTGAAGTAACAGGTTCTCATTTGTGTTGTAAAAATTAATTTTTATTTTTCTGAACTTTTCAGGTTATTGCAAACAGAGCGGCAGAGATTCTTGGCCATAGGCGTGGTGAGAAGTTTGTGCACCCAAATGACCATGTCAATAGATCACAGTCTTCTAATGATACATTCCCAACCGTAAGCATCTTACAATGACATGTTCCCGAATTTCTTATTGAGTAGGCTCGTTCGCTCTCGACGCAGTACAGTTCCTGATAAAGTGTTTTTTATACTTTGTTTACCTAATATTCTGGTATTTTTAGAATATTGAATTCTTTATAATCTGTATTTTTTTACTTCTTTTAAGGTAATGCACATTGCAGCTGCAATGGAAATAAACTCAAGATTAATCCCCAGCCTGAAAACCTTACATGGCACCCTAAACTCAAAGGTTTGGATTCTAGTTCATACTTTAGACTAGTTAGTTTGTTGGATAGATTACTGCCCCCCTCCTGCCATTTTGCGAGTCGTACCATCCTGATTAGGGGGGATTTTGAGTAATTTGCATAATACCTGACTTGTTTTTTCCGTGTTACATTGAAATATGTGATGTAAATGTGCGAAGAGTTAATTGATTTATATTCTTCGGTCTTTATATGATTATCTAATGGTTCTGGGTTTCTGGCCATTTTTCCAATACTAATACTGTCAACACGGTATATAAAACTTTTCTAGTGTATTGTGGCATGGTAAAATTTTCTAGTACTACTTTAAGCTTGTGGTTTTCTCTGGCTCTTTTTCTGGATTTTTCTTTTGGGCTGCCAAGTTTGCATTTAGGATATCTAACGAGCTATCTGACAGAAAACATGCTAGGAACCTTCTAACTTTGATAAAATATAAGCCTCTAAGATGTAATCCTCAAATGGTTTTTTTATCATTGCTTTTGTTATATCAGTTGATAATTATTTTTTTCTTTTCTTTTTTAAAAAAAATGCCAGTCAATTGAATTCAAAGGTATTGTCAAGATTGGACGCACACATACTCAAGATGCAACGCCTTTGACTCTTGGCCAAGAGTTTAGTGGGTATACAACACAAGTAAGCTTGCTTATGTTTAGGTCGTGCTGTCTTGTATTTTCGCTATCATTGGTGTTGTATTGTAAAATACTAACACTACTCGGGGAGTGATTTCTCGTTACCTTTTCCTTCATCTGCAGGTGAAGTATGGTATTGATCGAGTAATTGGCACATTGCCGCGCATGTATCAGGTTAGACAAACAAATACAAAAGCTAACTGCTCGTTCTTCACTATTTTCTTTTGGAGTTCTGGTTCTGACTAAGCAGAGATGTTACTTGATGAACAGCTTGCCCAGGGTGGTACAGCTGTAGGGACTGGATTGAATACAAAGAAGGGGTATGTATGCTTTTTTGATAACTAAGTGGTGGTTCTTACATTTTATTTTTTTAACATTTTGATGTGTCGTTTTATTTTTGTAACTTGCTATTTGTTGTCTACCAAAATGAATATGATAGCAGTTTTCTTTCTCATTCTGTTTAGTATATTCGCACAGTCCATTTTCTTACTGTCATTCAATACGAACAAGGAATGGACATTGTCTGGACTGACATGCTTGCCCATTTTCCACCACTAATTTTAATTTATTATGGATGTAGTTGTTGAAAATTGGATATTTTCTATACCCTGTAGAGAGTTTGATTTATTGTGAAAATAACTACTACCACCGGCCTTTTCTAGGCTGAAGAAAATTTAACTTCTAAAGAAATAAATTTGGATAAACAGTGATAATTTTCTGGATGAAATTCAGGTTTGATACTAAGATAGCAGCAGCTGTGGCAGACGAAACAAATCTGCCGTTTGTTACAGCAGAAAATAAGTTTGAGGCCTTGGTTTGTTACTAAAACTTTCCCCCTCGTATTTAATGTGTCATGTGATATTTCATTACGTCAGATTCTTTCGTTGAAGTTGCTTTGCACGCAGCAAAACATTGGCTTGTAGTGTGTAAATATTCTCCTTTTGCAGGCTGCCCACGATGCTTTTGTTGAAACCAGTGGAGCCCTAAACACCGTTGCGGCTTCTTTGATGAAGATTGCTAATGATATACGGTTATTAGGAAGGTACGGTACTACTTATATGACACTGATTGACGGATTGCTTTCTATGTTCAATAGAAAATTAATCATATTCTTTGGTGGTTTCTTTATTGCTATCCAAATATAGTGGTCCACGTTGCGGTCTTGGTGAACTCATTCTTCCTGAAAATGAACCGGGAAGCAGTATTATGCCTGTAAGATTTTCATGCTGACTAAATTTATTTGTTACCCAAACCAGTTGTTTTCTTGTTACTTGCTATAGTTCATTGTTTTATTTGCCTTACAATTGGAATTTGACCCTAAGCCACATCCATCTTCTGTTTCAGGGGAAGGTTAACCCTACCCAGTGTGAGGCTTTGACAATGGTGTGTGCACAGGTAGACATCAATTGACTTCATTTTATTGAAATACTTACTAATGAAGTTCTGATTTGCAAAAAGTCTGTATGACTTGGTAATAAATAACACAGTTTGGTTACTTGAACTTTCTGAATTGGTGTCATGATTTATAAATTTCAGGTCATGGGAAACCATGTTGCAGTTACAGTGGGTGGATCAAATGGTCATTTTGAGCTCAATGTGTTCAAGCCAATGATTGCCAGTTCTCTCCTGCATGTATGTTTTGCATATAATATTTGTGTTATGTTATTTTTAATCTATCAATCACAGTGGAACTTCTGACTAGCTGTTATTTGGTTCTAATTTTTTACGCGAAACTATCAAAGTTTAGCTGGAGATTATTGCTTTGGCTATTAGATTTAATGTTATGAAAAGGAAACTGAATTCTATTTTGTATACTTACACTTGGACTCCTAAACTAGTCCAAGCACACAAGGTTCATAGAAAACGAGATTGTTCAAGCATCACTAAGCTTAATATACGGGGAGCCTAAGTTAATTTCTATATTGTTCCTGTCAGTTTGGCATCTGAAATGTTGTTATACAATTCAGGTGGACTTGACTGGAAAGTTAGATGCTCTTTGCTATGTCAGTAAAATAGGAAATGGGGATGGAAGATGCTTTAGATACCATTATGTTTTACTATTCTTGTTTTCTACGCTGTTCTTGTGTCTGTCGGGATGTAATAGTATTTGGTGATGCCCCACAAAACGGAAGATTAAAAAAGGCTAGGGCGTGCAAAATAAGGACACGGTGGCTTTTACTCCAAAATTTGCAATATAAGTTACTACTGTATTTCCTAAAAGATGTACTGAAATGCCAAATCTTTATTTTGATTGTGATAGTCACTGAGACTGCTTGGAGATTCATCTGCATCCTTTGAAAAGAATTGCGTGAGAGGTATTCAAGCTAATAGGGAAAGAATTTCAAAATTACTGCGTGAGGTGAGTTGCAGACTTATTTGAAACAAATCTCAGATGACGCCTGATAGATTTACACCCTTGTGCTAATTTACTGTGTTTACTTTTAATTCCCCTTGCAGTCACTTATGCTTGTCACATCCTTGAACCCAGTAAGCTTCCTCTCGTCTACTCCTGTAACATGTTATTTTTCACATTGTTTTGACACTGAATCGAATCTGTCTGTTTGTTACAGAAAATTGGTTATGACAAAGCAGCGGCAGTTGCCAAGACAGCCCACAAAGAGGGGACTACTCTGAAGGTGATTATGATGCCTTGTTATAATTGTTATTTTCATTCTTTGCCGTTAAAAAAAAAAAAATGATGCCTTGTTATAATTGTTTTGCTGTTTTTCTTGCTTATTTTGGCCTCTCTTTTCTAATATTAATAAAAATTATGCGAGCATGTATTAGTTCCTAACAAATTAAATTTAAGAAGCATATTCTTTTATACGAATATCCTTGTAGACGCATAACCATTTAAACTCCTGTATTGGTTACCGTCATTAATTGTTGTGTTCTGCTGTTTATATGAATGAATTGATTCCTTAAAAATTTCTATGTTTTTCGTGGATGTCCAATAAATTGTGACTAAAGATTGAAATTGAAATGATTGTTTAGGAAGCCGCACTGAAACTCGGAGTGCTGAGCCCAGAAGATTTTGACAAGTATGTGGTACCTGAGAAAATGCTTGGACCGTCCGATTGACTGGCTCGAAATGTTTTGTTCTGATAATTCCTTGTATCATCATGGGCTACATTGAGGTAGAATTTTTTAGCAATACCCAATTGACTGGATTGAGAAATGGCAATCCAATATTAATAATCTTGGCTTCCTTAGTTGATATTCGTAAGGGAAGAGCTCTTCCAAATTTTTAACGGGACAATGTATTGCAGAAACGTACTTACCCAAATAAAGAGAAAATTTTTATTTATTGTCCTTGCACTGTATTTCCAATGTTTTCTGGATTGCAAATTTTAATGACAATTGTTAATATGCTATCTTTGCTTAGGCGACGAATCTGTGTAGGTGATAAAAAAAGGGAACGAGAGGTAAAACGGGGGTTTAATAGTGTTTATACAGTTACAAATCTTAAGTTCGCAGTCATTTTTTATTTCCGTTCATGTTGTGTGTTTCTAAAATAATATTTTGTACAAGGATAGACAATGAATTGAGTGTTTTGCGGGTTTTACCTCTAAATTTTGCACGGAGTCTATTGTAATCTAATTAAATGTAAATGCTAAGCATTGACTGAAACTCCCTGTATTCTATTTCTTTCTTATTCATTTTATATTATTAATAATAATAATTGTAATGGTGTTGAATTTGTATCATCCAACTTCTGTAGTTCTTCACCATACTTCAATTAGACCCAAAAGTTTGCATAATGTTTTTTTGGTAGGAAGTACGTGTTCGATTTTATTGATTTATGTAAAGAAGTGTTTGTGTAATTTATAGATTAATGGTATCTTTCAAAAATTGGTATGACTTACTCCGTATATACTCACTCTCAATTTTTTGAGAAATTATAAAGGATACAGAAAACTAGAGAACTTTCATTATTCTCTAAAAAACAGAACAAAGAACTTATTTATAATTCTGGCTTACATAAAAAAAAATTTTCTAAGTCAGAATTAGCTAACAACAAAATTTTGAATCGTGTTTACAAATTGTTATTACAATTGAAGTGCAAGTTGCATAGAGGACTAAACCCTTAAGCTCGGTCCAGGATGAGTTTCTCACTACATAAAACCAAACACACATCAAGATAGAGCCAGCGAAGTGGACAGAGCCAGTTATGTCGGTTTCTACAAGTTTAACATTTTGTGTGTTTTATATTTAATTTAGTTTGAAAAAAAAATAATCAAGATTTTTGTTCCAATGTAAAGTAGGCTGAAATAATATCATTAGGGTAAATTTCAATAAATTTTCATATTTGAGATATTGTCTACTTTAAAGTTTGGAGTCCCATAACAAAGTTTTTCTTAAAATGTGTATTGAATGATTAAAGGAGGAAAATGTATTTAAATTATCTTTAGTCTCAACTCTAAGTGTTGTGAGACTATTGAACATAGCAAAAGAACTTACTGACTTAAACATCAAATAATATTTTACAGGTGGATCTTCCATTGATCTTCATCGACAACTTGACAAATAATATCCTCGGAAGGCCAAGCTCGATTTTCTAGGACGACCACTCTTTTTCATACATTTAATTGTAGTCTATTACTTGTTACAGTATTTGAAATTCAATCCAGGTCAATGTCACTTTCTCTTGACCAACAACATATTTCATCTTTCAAACATACGTTGATGTTGAGTAGAACAATTGTTTAGATACGAGGAGATTAATCATTGACTTTTGTATTTTTCTTAATAATTCTTTGATTTCTTTGGAAGTCTATCAAATAAGGTACTATGTCCAAATCTTCTGTCAAATTAGAAGATCGTGCCTTATCATTAGTGGTTAGTGAAGTAGTTTAGCTATAACGATTATTCAAACATTTTAAAGTTTCAATTGACATAATTATATTCTTCTATGATAACAAATTTGCCATGCACCTTACTTCAAATCCCTCTAATCATAAGAGATTCAAACATATAAATATTAATTGGCATTTTATTCGTGAATTTGTTCAAAGACAACTCTTCACTCTTATTCATGTCAACACCGAATATCAAATAGCTGACATATTCACACAAAGGTCTTCTTGTTACTACTCTTTCAATCATTTCATTGACAAGTTGGGAATCATTAGCATTTATTCTCTAACTTCAGGGGATATTAGAATCAAATATTATGTAATTTTGAAAAAATAATATTTGTAAAATTTTGTGTGACAAGTTGGTCTTTTTATTAATTTTGAAGATCTTTGTTGTGACTCATAATAACTAACAAAAAAAAAAAACTATATTCGATGGAAAATATATGATTTGTACTTATTATATTTCGTAAGTCATATTACATTCAAATTATTCAAAAATTTTGAGTTCAACAGAGAATTTTTTATATAGGTACTAGTATTTCTTAACTTTCCTTACAAATTTTATACATTATTAGACCATTACAAATATTGAAGTTATTTCATTTATTACATTTTTATATGTTACAAAACCAAATAGTCCACTTTTTAAGCTAAATTATGGATATGAGATCATAGTTTTAACAAGTTGTTTCATGAATAGAAAATATCATTAAAAAAATGGACTCAAGCCTACAATAGAGCCAAAAACTATGGATATATGATAAGAAATCTTCCCAAATGCATTGACTTTATTATAAAGGGATAATTCGTTTTATCCATTTATGCTCTTATTAGGATAACTTTTGAAAATACAAAGTTGTGGTTTATTAAATGTGGGATCAAAGTAGAGTGCAGGTTGAAGAAATAACTATCATACTCAAACAAAATGAACAAATATCAAGCATGTGTCATATACAAAGGTATAAATAGGAAAAAAATTTAGTCCGAGGTTCTTGAGATAACAACTTTCCAACTTGGTTAGTGACTAATGTCGAATGTATATAATTAAATTAAATGATTACTAGTGTGATTGTTGAAAACTTCAAGCTTTTCTATTATTTTTTTTCTTCATGTTATTGTTATTTGTTCCTGTTCCATTTACAACTATTCATGTTTGTTAATCCAATGTATAATCTAATGACCATTTACAATGTTTATGAGATTCAGTTTTATCAGGTTCAAAATAAGAATTTTTGATCTACTAACACGAAACCAAATTTCATACTCTAACCCTCACAGTGACGTAAGTAATCAGAAAAACCAATTACAACTCGTATTGATTCTTAACAATCAAGGTTCTTTTATTAAACACCCTGTAGGTTTTGATAGTCAATGAGTAACCTCAAACATCATTTTACAATTTTACACAATTCTCAGCAACATAAATTATTCACTTTAATTTTCTAAATTTATTAAGTCAAAACACATATAAGAGCTTTTATTAAAGCTTTATCAATAACCATTAAATAATCTGGTTATTCAAAGATTGCTAAATAGATTTAATGATAATATATATATATATATATATGAAGTTTGTTGAAAGAACAAATCAATCATTGTACAAGGGGAAGAACGAGTATATTGAATATATTGAAGTAAGAGCTCGGAACTCCATCATATCGTTAGAATCAATCACTGATCCAAGATATTATATGTTTGAAGGTAAGAGTTTCATTACAGTTTTATCCTTTGAGAGACGTCTCGTAGAATTAAAAAAGAAATATGTATTTAAATTATCCTTGATCTCGATTCTTAAACAACCTAAGACTATTGCACATACTAACAAATCTCATAATTGATAGTTAAAAGAATAAGTATTAATCTTTGAAACCACTTTTTTATTCTCATAAATGACACTGATATTTCAATTTTAAATTCATTGAGATAATATCATTATATTTAAAATATTATTTATTTTGGAACTTGAAATTTCATTACCATTTTATGTTTAAAAACACCTTAAATAAAAAAATATATTTAAATTAATATATAATTCCTATTTCATGTGAAAACTATTCACATGCTAGTTGAGATCCTAATGCTCAACATCATATAAAAAAAATTATTTTAACAAGTCATTTTATTGGTGAGAGAAAATATTTTAATAATAGAGGTTGATGAGAACAGATTATGATTAGAGAAAAAGTGCCATAATTATTATTTTTTTTCAATTAAAAAATTGTAATTATAAAATGACCTTGAACACTCATTATAAGTATAGACAAAATATAGGTAGAATTTATTATGCAGTAAATTACAGAAGAAAATAAAAGTGTGAAATTTGAATTTTCTTTTAATGTTTTCTATGTTGCATGCTTTCAAAATATTCTAATTTTGATATTTTAAAATATATTAAAATAATTTAATATATGATCAAATCAATCTATTTTAAAAGTGCAGTAGCTCTGCACCAAAAATCTAACAAGAAAAATCTGAAATCAGTGGTGAAATGATGGAAGTGCAGAGAAAAGTGTGGTGTGTTTAATTCTTGAGAATAATTGATCTGTATGATCGATTCCTGGTCGGGCATTGCTCATATTATTATTGTGCAGATTAAGAAAGTGCTTTAATTCCTGAAAAGGAAACTGTCTGCTGAAGTTCTTACTTATTTGAAGAGTAGCAATTGAAAGCTTATTGCGTAGATTTGAAGGATCGAAGAGCATGGCGTTGGCTTTGCGTTCCGTGAGGGAAGAAACAGATAGCTTTGGATCAATTGAAGTTCCCTCAGACAAGTTCTTTCATCTTCCTTTGCCACCTTTTTTCCATTTCCTCTGTTTTGTTTTTGATCTCAGAATTAGTTGTTTGATTAGATTATGGGGAGCACAAACTCAAAGATCGTTGCAGAACTTCGATATTGGTGGCCTTTCTGAACGCATGCCCCAACCCATCGTTCGCGCCTTTGGCATCTTGAAGAAATGCGCTGCTAAGGTCTTACTTTTAAATTTTTATTATCAATTTCAATTATCCAATCATATATTTCTTGTCACTATTTCCATTTTTTCATTTGTAAGGTTAAAATATTCTTCAAGATGAATGTCAATACTAATTATTTAAAACTAATTTTATTATTATTTCAACAATATAAGGTAAGCTACTTCTCTTCCTTTAGAAACATGATCTTGTACAATAAATTTGAAACTATTTTGAATGAGAGTGTTTCTAAAAGTTCCTTTTTAAACAAAAAAAGAATATTTTCGGAAGTTTTGCTTGAAATTAAAATATTTTTGGGATATTACCACCTGTGTTTTGAAAATCAAATGGTTTAGATTTGGTTGAACCATGGTGAGATGTTCAAGTGACTGATTTAAATAAATTACGTAATTAATCGGTTTAAGAAAAACTTGTCAAAAAAATCGAAAAAACGAATCGGTGAAAATCAATAATATTATCTTCAAAGTATGCCAATTTATTTCTTTAAAATTATCTTACTATTTTATTAATACAGGTTTAGTCATAGTTAAACTATTGATTATTATGTCAATGTTTTAATTGATCTAACGATAACTTTGTTTTAAGAATATTGATTATCACTCTTAATTAAAAGTTTTTTTTTCAAATATATTTCTTAATTTTAATTTTAAAATTAAATTTAATTTAGAAATTAAAAAAAATGTTAAGTAAAAAAAGATTACAAAGTAGGATAAATTTGATGGATCAGCCACTTTATTCATCAAAACCAAATTCATCTTTTAAACCCTAATAACCTAACTCGCAAAATCTGCCAACTCAATGGGTTAAGAGGAGAATTGAGTTCGGTAAAGTTATCATACATTTTTTTAGATTTTTTTAGTTAAATTTTTAACTCAACATAATATTTTATGTTATTTTTTTTGTAGTTGTTTTGCTGTATATTTATTCAACCAATGAAAATCTAAAATAAATTTACGTCAAAACAATTTAGTGAGATAATATTATCATAATTTTGACAAATGTTTTGATCATTATGCTTATCTATTGATAATTCAACTCACTAGTAGTTTATTCTTTTATACATTATAAAAAAACAAAAAATATTGACGAGACAAATTTATCATAAACATCCAAAATTCATTGATAAATTGATTATATATAAATTTACCAATGAATTTATGAGTTTGTCGGTAATTACCAACGGATTTCTGGATCTGTCAGTAATTATCGACAGATCTAGGATAAATTTATCGATAAATCTATTGATAAATTTAACGACAAATGATATATGTCGATAAAATCGTCGATAATAATATTTTACCGACGAATAAAGTTCCACCAATAATTTAACTTTTTTTCTTGTAATTATAACTTTTTTTTTTTTAATTTTTATTTGAGACTTTTAACTTAATCTTAAAATAAATTCAATTCAACTCAATAATTTTTTTTTAAGATTGGATTGGATCAATCATTTCACATCCTATTTACTAGTATTTCAAATCACTATTATTTCTCAATTTGTTATCTCTGTCCATCTATTGATCTTATTTTTAATTTTAGTTTCAATTTTTTAATCTTTATTTTTCAAGTTAAATTTTAATATTTTTTAAATGAAATAATCGATAGTAAAAATAATTTTGAATAATACATAAAAAATATACATAAGAATATAAATTACTTGTCATAAATTTAAAATAAACTCGTGATTAAAAGAATTTTTTATATCACACATTTTATTTGCATTATATTTATTAAAAATGTTTGTTTTATTATACATATTAGTTATATGAAACTTAAATTTATGGAAGAAAAATATAAATGATATTCTATTTGCATTGATTTTTGTATTAGATTTATTTCTTGAACTGATTTGGATGATTCTTTAGAATATGAAATCACGTTTTTTTATAAATCCTTAAAGCTAAAAGAAAAAATATTTTAAGTGTATTATAATATTGAAAAACTTAATTTATTTTTAAGTAAGAAGATATTGAATTGTATAACTCCTAAAATTATTAAATCATATCAATATATTATAGTTTTTGGTTACGTACATTGTTTTGCAGTATTATCAACAATAGTTTAGTTATTATTGTAAAAAAATAGTTTATAAAAAAAAATTACTCAAATCTTATTTAATATGCTAAATGGTAGATGAAATAATTTATTATTTTAGTAAAGGTGAAGTGCTAAACATAATTCGAAAATTGAAAAGTTATATGAAATTTAGAAAATATATTTGATCTAAGTCTAATATCTGAATGCAGGTGAACATGGAGTATGGTCTTGATCCCAATGTTGGAGAAGCTATAATGCAAGCAGCACAAGAAATAGCAGAGGGAAAACTGAACGAACATTTTCCTCTTGTTGTATGGCAAACTGGAAGTGGCACACAAAGTAACATGAATGCTAACGAGGTTGCTACAATTATTTGTCAGATTAAGCTTCTGCAGCACACACTTAAGGACCCTAGATTACTATTTTTTTCTCTTGAACTTTTCAGGTTATTGCTAACCGAGCAGCAGAGATTCTTGGCCATAAGCGTGGTGAAAAGTTTGTGCACCCAAATGATCATGTCAATAGATCACAGTCTTCAAATGATACATTCCCAACTGTAAGTATCTTATAATGATATGTTTCCAAATTTCTTATTGAATTGCTGCGGTGTCAATATAGTACAATTCCTGATAAACAGTTTGTTATACTTTGTTTAAAATATTGATTTCTTTTTAATCTGAGTTTGTTTACTTCTTTCCAGGTAATGCACATTGCAGCTGCAATGGAAATAGACTCAAGACTAATTCCCAGTCTGAAAATCTTGCACGGTACACTAAACTCAAAGGTTTGAATTCTAGTTCATACTTTTTGATTTGCAGTACGGTGGATAGATTACCTCCTGCCATCTTGTTTATTGTGTCATCCTCGTTAGAGGAGGTTTTAAGCGATTTGCACTATACAGTGACATGTTTTCTCGAGTGATATAAATGTAAGAATTATGGTGAATTGATATGTTTTTAGTCTCTATGTTTATGTTATGGTTTGTGGCCATTTTACCCGTGTTAATACTGTCTACACAGGGCTCCCTTGGTTGTATTATTGCCTGATAAAATTTTCTAGTCCTTTCTAAGCTAGTGGTTTTATCTGGTTCTTTATCTTAATTTTCCTTTGGTATTATGGTTTGTGCACTTTGCATTTGCGAATAGCTGAAAACATATTTGGATCCTATAACTTTGATAAAAATATGTGGACTCTAAGATGAAAAATTATATACAAACTGAAGGCAAATATGGCTGTGTAGCTGATTTTCTCTTAATGGTTTTTTATCATTGCTTTTGTTTTTCAGTTTAGTTTTACTTTTTGCCTTTCCTGTTTAAAAAATACCAGTCCATTGAATTCGAAGATATAGTGAAGATAGGACGAACTCACACTCAAGATGCAACACCTTTGACTCTTGGACAAGAGTTTAGTGGGTACACTACACAAGTAAGCTTCCTTGTGTTTTGCTCGCGCTGTTTTGTATTTTCGCTATCATTGGAGTTGCATTGTAAATACTGACACTTTAGTCACCACTGATTTCTCGTTACCTTTTCCTTCATCTGCAGGTGAAGTATGGTATTGATCGAGTAATTGGAACATTGCCGCGCATGTATCAGGTTAGACAATCAAGTACAAAAGCTAACTCTTGTTCTTCATTATTTTCTTTTGGAGTCCTGATTCTAACAAAGCAGAGATGTTACTTGATGAACAGCTTGCTCAGGGTGGTACAGCTGTAGGGACTGGATTGAATACAAAGAAGGGGTATGTATGCTTTTTTGACGACCAAGTGGTGGTTCCTATATTTTATTCTTCTCAATTTGGATAAACAGTGATAATTTTCTGGATGAAATTCAGGTTCGATGCAAAGATAGCAGCAGCAGTAGCCGAGGAAACAAATCTGCCTTTTGTTACGGCAGAAAATAAGTTTGAGGCCTTGGTTTATCTCTACTACTTTTCTCCCTTGTATTTGATGTGTAATATGCCATTTCATTACCTCATTTTTTTCATTAGACATGCTTCCCATGCAGCAAAATATATTCTTCTTTTTGCAGGCTGCCCATGATAGTTTTGTTGAAACTAGTGGTGCCCTTAACACTGTTGCGGCGTCTCTGATGAAGATTGCTAATGATATACGGCTATTAGGAAGGTTGGTAGCTAGTAATTGCTGCTTTTGTGTTCAATAAAAGTATTCTTTTTATGGGTTTTCTTAATGCAATGCAAAATATAGTGGTCCACGCTGCGGTCTTGGTGAACTCATTCTTCCTGAAAATGAACCAGGAAGCAGCATTATGCCTGTAAGATCCTCATGCTGACTGAATTTATATTTGTTACACAAATCATTGGTTTTCTGGTTACTTGCTGCAGTTCATTATTTCTTTTTTCCTTACAATTGGAATTTGACTCTAAGGCACAATCATATTCTGTTTCAGGGGAAGGTTAACCCTACCCAGTGTGAGGCTTTGACAATGGTTTGCGCACAGGTAGACATCAGCAATTCAATTCATTTTATTAAAATACTTTAATGCTATGACTAATGGAGTATTGATTAGCAAACAGTTTCTGTGCCTTGTAATAAAGTCACAACGTGAACTTTTAATGACCTGCAATTCCTAAATTGTTTTCATGATTCGCAATTTCAGGTCATGGGAAACCATGTTGCAATCACAGTGGGTGGATCAAATGGTCATTTTGAGCTCAATGTATTCAAGCCAATGATTGCCAGTTGTCTCCTGCGTGTATGTTCTATATCTATCTTTTGTGTTGTGTGATATTTCTAATTTATCGATCACATAAAGTGGAACTAGCTCTTAATTTGGTTCATACAGCCACAGAATCTTTGGATCTTAGAAGCAGAGAATGTTTAAGCAGCACTAAGCTAGCTTGGTGTATGGTAGCAGAAGTTAAGGGATGTGGTGTGTGATCAATACAAGGACACCACGTTGGATTTTAAGCCATTTAGAAAATTTTCAATATTATATCTTAGTGCATTACCTAAAAGATGTACCGGAATGCTTAATCTTTTTTCTTTTTTTAAATTTTGATAGTCGCTGAGACTGCTGGCAGATTCAGCTGCTTCATTTGAAAAGAATTGTGTGAGAGGTATTCAAGCTAATAGGGAAAGAATTTCAAAATTACTGCGTGAGGTTAGTTGTTGACTTATTTGAAACAAATATCAAAATGATGCCAAATGTCACATTTACATTCTTATGCTAATTCAGTTTATGTTTCAATTTTGTTCACATTGCAGTCACTGATGCTTGTGACATCCTTGAACCCAGTGAGTTTCCTCTTGTCTATCCTGAAACTACCTAATTTTTACATTCTTTTGAAACTGAATTTTATTTGTCTGTTTCAGAAAATTGGTTATGACAAAGCAGCAGCAGTTGCCAAGACAGCCCACAAAGAGGGAACTACTCTTAAGGTTATGATATCCTGTCATACTGCTCTTGTGTTTGTTTTGCATATTTTGATCTCTTTTTGAATACTCAAATAATTGTACTGGCTTATATTAATTCTTATCGAGTTAAATTTCAGCAGCATACTCTTTACACGAGTATCCTTGCAGAAGCAGTTAAACTCTTGTATGAGTTTTCGTTTATATGAATTAATTGATTCCTTAATAATTTCTGTGCTTTTCGTGGATGCCCGATAAATTTGGCTAAATATCGAAGGTGAAATGATTTTTCAGGAAGCTGCATTGAAAATGGGAGTGCTGAGCTCTGAAGATTTCGACAAACTTGTGGTACCTGAGCAAATGCTTGGACCATCTGATTAACTGGCTCGCAATGTTTTGTTCTAATGATTCCTTGTTCCATCATCGCCTACATTAGAATACCTTATTTTGATATGTATGCTTTATACCCAGGCTACAAGTTCATAACAATATATCTTAGAACCATGATTTTAAATTGTGATTTTGATAGTCGGAAATTACAAATAAATGGATTTGTGCTTTCATGTGAGTAAAAAAAAACTTTATATTCTAACAGTAATAATTGCAATCGCAGACAATTTAAAACCATTTTTTTACGACATTAATGCAAAATTATATGAGGATTTGATTAATATGACAACTCGGTTCTTTTTTTAGTTTTACTTTTAAAAAATAGCTGTTTATTTCTCATATTCCTCCTAGAAGACGTTTTCGAGGCAAAGTAATTGTTTCTCTACAATTAGTTAAACCTTTTAGGTGCAAAGAAGTTTATATTCACACTTACTGTCTGAAAAATAAATAAATAACTCACAAGCATATATGGTATATATAAAAATGTTTTTGCTACTCCTAAGAACATTGGAAATGAGTGAGAAGCATAAATTAAATTGAATGATGTGGACTGATCTAATCCTTATCCTTATATTTTGTTTGGATTGAACTCAAAAATGAAAAATAAAAGATAATTGATGTTGTAAAAGAAGGAAGTTATTCACTCTTCTATTTAAGTTGTAAATTCATAGTTTGAAAAACATTCTATAACAGTTAAGGACATATATGACGCTTGAGAAATATAGTTTAGGGTTAATTTCCTCTACCCTCCAACTATAAGGTTTTGTTTAGATTAGAGAGTGAATTTGAGAGAGTGGATTTGAGTTAATTTGAGGTGAAAGTGTATAAAAAGTTAGATTGTTTGGATTAAGGGAAAGATGGTGAGATTTGAGTGGAAAGTTTGTAAAAGTTTGTGAATGATGTAATAAATGTGATAGATGTTTTAATATTTTTTAATATATAAAATGATAAAATTATAAATTTATTTTTATTAATATTATTTAATAAATTTTAGTAAATTATTATTATTTTAGTAATAATAATTATTAATAGTAATAATAATTAATATTATTTTTATCATAAAAATAATTATATTTATTTTATTATAATATTAATAAATCAAAATAAAAATCAGTTTTATATATATATATATATATATATATATATATATATATATATATATATATATATATATATAT
>Ga0099824_1003814_pt1 | contig 21919 bp, 10 predicted proteins | sample SiratrowhiteBW_FD_76837 | JGI IMG/M metagenome (GOLD analysis project Ga0099824, IMG submission 76837) | Root nodule microbial communities of legume samples collected from California, USA - Siratro white BW | ecosystem: Host-associated > Plants > Roots > Nodule | place: USA: California... | reverse complement strand
TTATTCAAAATCTTTCAATTAATCCTTCATAGAAGCATTAGGTAACCAATTTGTGATGTTTATTAGCAATTAGTAGGTGATATTGATGATTAGAGTAGTTGATTTGGGATTTGGGGGGCTGTCAACGGCGAATTTGAGGATTTTCTGATCTGCTGGGTTGAGAACCGGATGAGGTCGTCTGGTTTGTATTTTTTTAAAAAATGAGAACTGGATGCACCTCTATCCGGTTCACAATTTCAAAAAATGATAAAGGTATTTATGTAATTTCATGAAGGACAGACATGGAATAAAAAAATTATATAGGGGTGGGAAGAGGGTATGGGGTGGAGGAAGAATTTGTCTTCCGAGACTAATCAAAGTGGATCTAGCCCAACGGCCAACTAAAAAAATGACGATATGGTTGGATTCGTATTTAAAACAAGTTATTATTTTTAAGTTCGATCTAACTTTAGGCTGAACCCTTTTTGCCTATTAAAAAAAATAAAAGATAACTATGTATTTTTAAAATTTAATCTACAAATTAAATTTTAGTCTTAATCTTTACATATAATGACTTGATCTACAAATTATACCAATTTAAGTTATGTTCATAAAATCAATTTTAATCATTAAATATAATGATTTATGATAAATTGTATCACATGTATATATTTTGATAAAATAATATTAATTTTAATAGTTTTTAAATTATAATAATTATTTTCAAATGATAGCGTGTATGGACTACATACACATGTATTTGTTTTGATAAAATAATATTAATTTTAATATTTTTAAATTATAATAATTGTTTTTAAATTACAACGTGTATGGACTGCATGTACCATGTACCATTACGATTATCTTTCAAAAGGTGAAGATTCAAAAGTCAATAATTTTTTAAGAAAGACTTTACATAGTTATCTTATGTTGATAAAACTTTTTGTAGTAAATTCTCTTTGCTTTCACCTTATAAAGAAATATGAAATCCTTGGTGGTTTGAGGATGTGTTTTAATCTATTAAAACATATTTTTAATTTGTTATAATGTTTTTGGTTTGCTAGAAAAGTTTTAAGAAACATTTTAATTGATTAAAGTACTAAATTAATCAATTATAAAATCACTTTAAATTTAAACCCAAAACTAAATATTTTGATTTGTTTTCAGGATGAGTTTTTAATAAATTAAAATTATTTAAGTCTCAATGTTGTTTTGAATTGCTCTGTATTAATACATGTCTCCATATATTTCTATCTTTTATAAACCAAAACTTATGAATCAATTGTATTCTTTTGAAAATAATTTTTCCTTCTGAAAAAGATATGAGACTGAAGTGAAAATACGTTGTTAGATCCTTGTTCCTTGAACCTGTGATAAAAATATTTTCACAATAAAAGAATCTCCTTTGATTACCTAGGTTTTTGTATAAATTCTAATATGTTCCATTTGTCCAAATGAATTCATTCTTATATTGATTTATTTTATATATATATATATATATATATATATATATATATTGATATCTTAATATTCTTTTTAATAATTTTTAATTGCAACATGATGGACGAACTGATCCATAGATCTATGGATTGATATAATTAACATAAGTTTCTTTGAATCATGGACTAAAATATTACACTAGAAATGTTGCAATTCAATTTATGCCATTTTTTATTCCTTTTAACAAGACCACACACTTTCTACTTCTCTCGGTTCATTACAATCTTATATTTCTCCTTATGTGTTTTCCTTACAATTCGTTTATGTGAGTCAAACTCATGGAGATATAATAAGTTAACCGAGGGATACTTTGATAAGGGTTTTTCTTAGTCTTAATGACTTTTAGACCGACCTAAGATATAGACGTAACTTGGTTACACAAATCAGAATTGAGTGATTCCAAAATGAAAAAAAAAAAAAATTCATAATGTAGAATGTAATGAAGACACCTAAAATATTGAAATAATTTTTTCGCAAAACTCAACTTATAATTAAAAAGTAATTTGATGAACTATGAAAGATTAGTTTATCTCTCATAAACCCTAAACTTTGTAAAAGTGGAAAATATAAATTTTTCCTTATAAGATTGTAATTAAATAGAAAAAGAGCACAATAGTAGCACTATAAATAATAAAATTTGATATGCCTTAAGTATCACTAAAAGAATTAAAATTCTTTATAAGATCAAATAGTTTAGGAAAAAAACCAAAATAGAAAAAGTTTATCTCATTCAAATTGATAACAAAAAATATTTTTCTATTCAATTCAATTTCAAATGATTTAAAACTAAAGAACAATATAGTCCTAACATTGCATGCATAACTAATATGTTAACTAAGTTATAGTTAGTTCAGGATTCAAATCTTATTACACAGATTTTATTATATTTTATATGTTGTAAAAAAATGACAATCTAATAACGGGCCTTCTATTCTCATAAAATTCCTATTTCTTTTATTTACTAGTCTTAAAAAATTCATGAGTCAAATTTATATGACAACTTTGCTTACACCATTTTTTTCGCCCTCTTTGTTGAAATGGAGTTGTTAGTACTGTTTTGTTTTAGTATCCCATCATGCATGGGAATTTTTTGTTTTCACTTCATTGCATAATAAAAAAACGAGTTTACGAAGTTGGCTTGCCAATGACATGACTGTAATACCCCAGAAAATACATATGAAATAAACATTAACCTAGAATTTAATTTTAAAAATAAATAAGATAATACCTATTTTTTTTAACAAAAGAGTTGTTTAACTAAATAAAAGATAGTTATTTATTTTTTATTTTTATAGCAACCACTAACTCTCTCTCTATCAGAAGATATTATATCTTTTAGAAGATATTTTATCTCTCTAAGAAAATATTATGTTTATAAAAACTACCAAATCTTTCTCTTTCTTTAAGAAGATATACAGTTTCATTTTTATGAAAACCATCATCTCTCAAATAATTTCTCTTTAAAGTTTTCTACCTTCTCTCTAGATTTATGATCTCATACGTTATCAGATTGACAATCAGAGGACATCCCTAGATTCCTAGTGTTGAGTAGATCAAGAGTGTTCGATCAATTTCTTGAACAGAGTTAAGTTGCCCATGATTTGAAATACATGGTAAATGTATGAATTTTTATATTCAAGTTTATTATATAATTTTTATGCAATAAAGTTCTTATTATATGAAAAATATGGAATGTTCCATTTGGTATCAGAGCAGTTCGTCCTTAGGATGACCTGAGGGTAGTGGGTTTATTGTGTTTCTTCTGCGTGTGAATTTTTTTGATACTTTTAAGAAATAGGCAAAATTTTTCTGGTTGGATGTTTGAGCATGATCTTTGAAATTTTGATTTGTATTTGAGTTAAGTTAACTATGATGAATGTAGATGATATTATTAAGAAAGAAAATAATCTTGATAAAGTGGTGAGGGTGCACACTCATGACTTAATCAAAATAGATTTCTATCTTAAGGTTTCATATGTAGAGTATCTTTAAAAGTTATGTTTTATTGATTAATTATGTTTTGTATGAAATTGGATTTTAGACATAAATTAGAATGTGTAAAATTTTTCTTTATAATAAGTGTTTTGGTAGTATTGATAAACATAACTCCTAAGTGAATTTAAGATGTTTATTTTTGAAGGATACTAGATGTTAGTTTATTGTTGCTTGCTTTATTATAGGATTTATTATGTGAGAGACTAAATTTAGTGATTCAACTCAGGAGATGTAGAAAAATCATTAGAGAAACCTATTTTTATTTCTTTCTCAGTATGTCAATTTTCGAGGACGAAATTTTTTTGTTGGTGGGGAGAATGTAATACCCTAGAAAATAGCTATGGAATAAAAACTAACCTAGAATTTAATTTTAAAGATAAATAACCTATTTTTTTTTACAGAAGAGTTGTTTAACTAAATAAAAGATAGTTATTTACTTTTTATTTTTATAACAACCACCAACTCTCTCTCTCAGAAGATATTCTCTCTTCTAGAAGATATTTTATCTCTCTAAGAAGATATTTTGTTTATAAAAACTACCAAATCTCTCTCTATGTTTATAAAAACTACCAAATCTCTCTCTTTCTTTAAGAAGATATACAGTTTCATTTTTATGAAAACCAACATCTCTCAAACAATTTCTCTTTAAAGTTTTCTACCTTCTCTCTAGATTTGTGATCTCATACGTTATCAGATTAACAATCAGAGGACATCCCTAGATTCCTAGTGTTGAGTAGATCAAGAGTGTTCGATTAAATTCTTGAACAGAGTTAGGTTGCCCGTGATTTTAGGGTTTTTTGAGTATCTCTACTCTATAGAGGTAAGGAAAGCTAGTTGCATATTTTTTAATAAATGTTTGTCTCCTTTGAAACATAAATTTATCTAGAATGATGATATTTGGTAAGGGAAGCTAGTTGCATATTTTTTTTATAAATGTTTGTGTCCTTTGAAATAAAAATTTATCTAGAATGATGATATTTGGTAAGAGAAGCTAGTTGCATATTTTTTATAAATGTTTGTCTCCTTTAAAACAAAAATTTATCTAGAATGATGATATTTGGTAAGGGAAGTTAGTTTGACTGTTTATATATATATATATATTTGAATTAAATTGGATGAATTTGAATTGAACGGAATGAATGTTTATGTATGGTATGATGTAGTATCGTTATTTGTGAATGATGTGGTGTGTGATCGAGACATAGTATCTTCTGGAAAGGAGATACCCGAGTTGAGATTAGTAAGATGTGCATTGTTTGGGGATTTGATCTATCTAAGGAGGTATCCTGACTCTACTAATATATTGGATTCATATAAATGAAGTTTACGAGTTGGTGAAGAGTCGAAGGAGGTTCATATGGCCGTGTCCGAGGTTTGAAATATGAGCTGATCGGAATAGGACATATGGGTTAACCCTGTGCATATGGGAACTGTACCCGAGGTTTGAAATAGGAACTAATTGGGACAGACTGTATCCGAGGTTTGAAATATGAGTTGATCGGAACAGATGGATGATATATGACAGGTGCACACCTCTGAGTCTAACTCAATACACGAGTGCCTTCTGGAAGTAAAGAGTCTAGTGTCTTTGTTTGTGAGTCAGTATATGTATGATGTGAGATGAATTATGAAAGATTGAATTGTTGTTGTTTTGTTGAGATAGAAATCTAATTTATGAAAATATATATATTTTTTGAAAACTGTCTAGCTTACCCTTCTTTCTGTGTGTTGTTTGTTTTGTTTTTAAAACTGCGATGATTGTGTATATTATATGTGAGTAGAGGATTTGACAGGTGGTGTGAGACTTAAGTGAATTGTTGGAGAAGTTTTATTTTAATTTATTTTATTTGTAATTTTACGAAGATATTTTTATTAAATCTTATTTGGAGAAGTATATTTTGAAATACATGGTGAATGTATGAATTTTTATATTCAAGTTTATTATATAATTTTTATGCAATAAAGTTCTTATTATATGAAAAATATGGGATATTACGATGACAAGTGATCCTATTTGTTTTTTTTTTCTTTCCCTATCAATAACATAATTTACAAAAATTCAAATATAAGTAACAACATTGGTTATATACTTTCTCATCCTTTACTATAATATGATTTCACTAAGAACTTAACGTAAAATTATGTTATTTTTATTCTCATACGTACAATGCAGGATTTATTTTAAAATTATTTTCCACTTTTAAAAATCTTTATCAAATTAATTATTCATAATTTAGGTTTTAGAATAAAAATTCTTCATTTATATCTGAGGGACAAATAAATGTTTTCACAATTATTTTTAGATTTACATAACTAACTTAATTTTAAACTTCTCCATATGAACTTTTTAGTGATCTAAAAGTTTAGCTTCTCTTAACTTTGAAGAGCTTGAACTCTTCTAAATGTTTAGCTTCTCTTATAATTTGAAGAATTCAAACTCTTCGTCTTCTTTCTCACAATTCTACAGTATTGCATTTTTTTTCGTCCATGGAAATTTGCTCTATACATCTCCTCCAAGGATCTTCATCAAACATTCATTTTTCCGAACAAAGATATTTATAGCATCACCCTTATAAGGTTTGAGAAGTCGATCTAGACTTATATTCAAGGAATTTTTGTAGCGTGAACAAAATATTCATTCTCCAATGAAAGAGTAGAATTCGTTGAAGCAAGGATCTCTTGCATATTGGCATAAACATCATGAAAAGTGAAAAATAAGTATTTGGATGACAAGCAAGAAAGGAAAATGAATTTTGGAACACGATGAATGACTTTTTATACATTTTTTACCATAAGAAATTTCTTAAATGAGATTGGAATATGAGAAAACATAGAAACCATAATGTCTATCTCTCTGCCAAATTCAATTATATGCTAAAGAGTCTCATTTAGAAGTTGTCAAAAGGATCTTACCCTATCTTGTAGGTCTACTACTTTGTGCTTGTGTTATAAGAAAAATGTTAGCTTCATATTGAAGGATTTTGAGACGCAATGTATGCTGGGATAGAATTGATAGAAAAAGCACAAGTGGAGGACACCAATTCCTTAAACCATATTTAATCTCCTGGTTAAGCAAGAAGCAGAATTCCATCACTTTGTCTATTACAGAAGCAAAGTATATGTTAGTTGCAAATTGCTACTCTCAACTTCTATGGGTAAAGTATTAGTTATAAGATTACTTTACTATTCAAACAATATACCTCTATATTATGATAATAATAGTGTAATCAATCTTTTCAAAAACCTTATCCATCATTCTATGGTTAAGCATATTGAAGTGAAATATAATTTCATTCGTGAATATGTAAAAAAAAAATGTTTTTGAACTAAAGTTTGGTAAAATTGATCACCAATGGATTGATATACTTAATAAGCCTCTTCCTGACTTTCACTACAAAAAATCACGTATGTGGTGGATATTTTTTATATAGTATCGCTTATAAATGCCACTTTATATGTATTTGGTGGTTTCGCATACCGCCATAGATTTGGATGCCACAAAATATAATTTGACATTTTTGCACGAATCGCTGCCGCATCCGCCATATAACAACTTTTCTAAAGTGGCAGTTTTTTTGAAAGTAAATAATGTTAATTAAAATTGTCATAATTGTTTTAATTGACAAATTGTGTTAACCAAAAAAATGATACATCTGAACACTATTATGGACGTTGTAATATAATGCTTGTTATGGTCATTATTATAAGAAGTTGTGAATTACATTACGTTAGTTCAAACTATCGTAACTCAAATATTAATAAATGGAATATATCCAACATTTTATAATTATCCAACATTTGATAATTAGTAAACCAACTTTCATAATTATATATATTACATATATTAAACCAGCTTTCATAATTATCCAACATATTACAACAAAATATTATCATTGTCCATCAAGATTAAAAATTACACAAACTTTATAATAACAAAATAACATTGCCATTTAAGTACCAAGGTTCACACTATACTGTTCCAACATATACTAATTTGTCTTCTTCAAATTGTTCAATCATATTTAATTACTAAAAGAATAATACTAAAACAAGTTCTATAAATTGTTCAAGCACAACATTACAACTGAACTACTACAAAATGTTATAAAAAAAAAGTAGCAATTTATTTGTCTTGCTACCTCCACTTGATCATATAATTTGATTTGGAAATTGAGCACCACTTTCAACATCTGATGCCTGAAATAAAGAAAAGAAAGTTATCATTTTTTATATAGTAAATTCTACATGTTAAATTCTATAGAAGCATGTATAGATCAATATCAATATTAAAATAAAAATTGAAGTATTGGAGGCACATACCAAACCAAGTGCCATGGCAGCAAAATGTTCTGGAGCATCTGGTCTTGTAGCAATGTAAGCAAGCAAGGAATTCATTTGGTCCTTTAGAGTTGCAAGCTCAGTTTCCATCTTCACTACCTTATCCTCAACATGTGGTGAAGGTGAACTAGAGAAAACATAGTTCATACCACTTAATCCTGTTGTGGATTTCTTAAAAACAAGAGTACAATAAGCTCCATATGACAGTCCTTTAACCCGACCTGGATGGTCTTTACTAAATATGACACCAACTGTATCATTTGAAAATATATCTAATGCAGTTCCTGGATTTTCCAACATTAAGTCATCAATTTTTTTGTGTAAAAACAAGATATAAAACACATGTCTGATATGCAATTAAACAACAGTTAAACAACATTAATATGGAAGTAAAATAGTTAAACATAATTTATATGCAATTAAAATAGTTAAACAAAATCCATTTTCAATTAAAGTAGTTCAACAAAATTAATATGCAATTAAACAACAACAATTACCCCCAATCTCCAAAGCATCATCATCATTCTGGTCTACTTAACCAACGAATGTAATTTTGATTATGTGTAGGAGCCGGTGAGAGATTTGGGAGAACTGAAGGGAGATCGGGTTGATTTTTCATTACTCAAATTCCTCTATTTTGTTTGAATTCCATTTTCCTTAGTGAATTTAAATATTTTGCTAAAACCCCTGCATTTTAAGAGAACATTTGAGTGGTCCTTGGAAAGAATGACCTAGGTTAGCTATATTACAAAATTTGAGACGCGTTTGACAATGCACATCAACCTCCAATGTGAGGAATAGTTTGTCTCCTCCTTGTATCTCTATTTCTATTACACAGGGTCTACAAAATGAAAATGAAATTAGTTTTTTCAATTTTAATGTCAAGCTTATTTAAATATTCTAAGAGTGCAATGTGTACTATTGTGGAAGGCCTAAGATGATAATCAACAAATACAACTCATTCCCATCAATTCATCAACTTGCCTTTGAATTTCTTGAGTCTCTTGGGGATTTCTCCTGTAAGTTGGTCGATTGGGTAAAGAAGCTCCAAGAATGAGATAAATGAGATGATCAATTCCCCTTAACGGTGGTAGCCCGTTTGGGATTTCTGTTGAGAACACATCCTTACATTTCTGGAAAAGAAAATAAAGACTAGTAGGAACAACAAGTTTACTACAGTTGTTAGCAATCAAAATATTATTTTTACAATACAACAAGTAAAGTGGCTTATTGGCCAACAACACCTTTTTCACCTTACTTTCTCTCACCAAACAATTTGTTTTGCTCTCAAGTGTTTCACGTTTGCTTCCCTGATGATGTGTTTCACTCTTTTTCTTTCCATTCTTTTTATGTGTTTCACTCTTTTATCCTTTCTTTTGAATTCTCCTGTCTCTTAATTTTATTTGGTTCTCACAAACCTCTCTAGGAGATAATGTTTTAAGAATAATTTTCTTATCATTGTGTATGAATGAAATCTTATTTATGAACCCATCATGGATTACCCTTGTATCATATTGTCACGGTCTCCCTAATAGGATATGACTTGCCTCCATTTGAACGACATCACATAGTACCTTGTTAGTATATTGTCCCATGGAAAGGCACACCTTCACTTGGTTATTCACGACCAACTCTCCATCTTCTCTAAGCCATTGAAGGTTGTATGGCCTAGGATGTGGCTTAGTCTCCAAATTTAATTTAGACACCAATCTAGAGCTAGCCGCATTGGTACAACTTCCACTATGAACAATCAAAGAGCATAAATTCGCATTGATTTAACATCTAGTATGAAAAATGTTATCTCTTTGGGATTGGTCTAAAACTTGTAACTGACTTCCCAACAACCTCCTAATATCAATAAATCACCTTTCATTGCTTCCTCCTCATCTTCTTCACTAGTTGAAGACTCACTGGTATATTCTCCATTATCCATAAGAATGATAATTCTCTTAGTAGTACAGTCAAAAGCAATATGTTCCCTCCCAAGTACCTAAAGCACTTTACATCCCTGGTTTTAGTAGTCTTCTCGTTGCAACTCTTTGGAGTTTTCCATGTGGAACCACCTTGGTAAGTTCGGAGGATGAGGATCCCTCCTTCCTAGAATTGTCCTTACAACTTGGGTTAAAGTTGGAATAGCTCCTTCTTCTAATACTTTTCCTCTTGAGTTGTTGTTTAACCTGGGTGGCCTTATGCAACAAATCCTCCATCTCAACATATTCTTGCAGCTCTACAATATCTCTTATAACACTATTCAAACCACTCAAAATCGAGCTATAGTCACCTCATTGTCTTCCTAAATTTTACCTCTAATCATGGTAACCTCCATGTCCTTGAAATACTCTTCAACACTCATATTACTCTTCAACAATCGAGCTATACACTGCAAATCTCTATTGTAACTAGCTGGAACATATCTTTTCCTCATGATACTTCTCATCTCACTCCAAGCGTTTACCATTATTGGTTCTTCATTTCTCCGCCTTTCCTTTTGATACTTGTTTCATCAAATGAGTGCATAATTAGAAAATTCAATTGTTGGCCTAACATTTTACTCCTTAGTGTATTTGTAACAAGAAAACAAATTCTCAATTTTGAGCTCCCACTCCAAGTATGCTTCTAGGTTCCCTTTTCTTTTAAATGGTGGGATTTTAAGTTTTACTCTTTCCATTCTATTTTGACGCGATTCACCATCATTATCTCTTCTTCTCCTCCTATTGTCTTCATGATTGTCTCTATTTGCCATTTGGTCTAACCTCTCGTGGAGCTCATCATTTTGTTGTTTTATTAATCTCTCCAAATATTGAGTGAAAGCATGCATTTTTTATGTTGAAAGGGTGGTTTCTAAAGAGGAAGGAGTAACACCTGCACCTGACATACTTAAATTAAAAAAGAAAATTGATTAGAAGTAACAAGTAATATATCCTCACTACCTATTTCTCGCGTGTTTAAACTCAACACTCAAGTGTATACATTCAATTTAGGCTTTTTTTGTAATATAATTATTTTTTATTTTTCCACTATTGAGTTCTTAACCAAATCAAGAAGACCTTTTCAAGAATAATCCACCCGATAAGAGTAATTCTAACAAAAAAAATATAAGGGCAGCAAACACAATGATGGGCTAAACAATAACACTTTGATGACAATTTTAATTACCTAACAAGTATAGTAACAATCCTCCACAATTGTAGTCAATATATCACTTCATAGATACTTGAGTTTATGTTATAATGACATCAACCATTCAGCCACAACAATTTTAATTTTTTTTTTGTTTTTTTTACAAGCTTGACTCTTGCAATGGTTCAACCACTAACTTACAATGATATTGATAGTAAAATTAAAGGAAGGATTTTACCAATTTCTTCAAGTCATCTCAATCATTGCCCTACAATTGAGCTCTGAAACCAAAATATGTGAACCCGTTTGTTAGGATTCAAAAAGGGACCGGTCTAGGGTAGAAAATTGAATTTATTGGGAAGTAGGGTTTCAGGAAAAATAGGTGAGAAGGATAAGCAGTGCCACTTCCATGGAAGAAGATAAGTCGTAGACACGCCACAAGGGGATGTAAAACCCTTGATAAGTCTAAGAGTTGGTTCAACCAAGAACCCAGAAGATTCACTCTCACCAATTTGTAAAGTATACCATCTATCCTTCTCAATTCCAAAAAATGTTTAAATACCATGTAGGTTACGAGTTTGCCTCATTTGAAAGTAAATAAATTAAAATAAATTAAAATTCTTATTAGTCATTCTCTTAGTTCTCTAAGCCCATTAGAGATGTAATCAGCCTAGTCTCCTCCATATGGTTGTCCTTCTATAGTTGAACCTTTAGTAGATAGGTCACCCTGTACTACAAAACTTCTTTAGTCTTCCAAAGTCTTCTTCTAGTCATGGGTCTACCTAAGTCTTGAATTGGATCTTGGACTTAATCTTTCATTTCGTTGGATTGGACTTTCTCATCATGGGTCTTATGAAGTTGAGAATACTCATGTTGTAAGCATTAGTCTGCATAGTGAAACTTAGTCTATTGATTGAGAACTAGATGTAGAATGCACTATCAGTGAACCAATATAAAAATCACTAAGTATTTACTCCTTTCTTGTCTTGTTCAAATTGTGTGTTATTATTCATGCACTAACTTACAAAGGATATTTTTAAATAAATTTTTTGAAGGTCTTTGACAGATCATCTATCAAGAATAAAACTATTGCCTAATTGTACACATCAAACAATATTTGCAAAAAGTTACTTAAAACTTTTAAAACACAACCAAACCTTTTCTTCTTATGTTTAACCTATTTTTCACAAGTCACTTAAGTATCTCTGAGGGTGAGGCAATTTAAACAAGAGAAATGCTAAGTGGGTGAATTTTTTGGAACAACTCCTTGATGTTATTAAATATATAAAAAAAAGAAGAGTAATGTAATTACTTGTGCTTTATCTAGGAGACACACATTACTCATCTCTTTGGGCTAAAAAAAATTATGGGATTTGATAACAAAAATCATTTGTATAAGCATGATCCAGATTTCCAATCCACTAATGCAAGTTTTCTCAAGAAGCTTCTTGATGGGTCCTACATTTCTAAGGGGTATCTTTATAAAATGAGAAAACTTTGTATACCCAAAGATCCATAAGGAAACTTCTTGTTGGAGAAAGTTATGAGTGAGGTATAACAAGTCCTTTTGGAATTGATAAAATTCTTTTTGGAATTGATAAAATTCTTACTTTCTTGAAAAGTGAATTTTATTGGCAACACATGAGAAGAGATTTTCAAAGGTTTTTCTCTAGATGAATAACTTGTCTTCAAGCTAAGTCGAAAGTAAGTCTCATGGACTTTACATAACTCTCCTTCTAGCTAACACCTCTTAGGGTGGCATTAGCATGAATTTTATGTTTGGTCTCAAAATAACCCAAAGGACTTTTTGTTAGAGCATAATTGCAACAACCCAATGATTTGAGTAAGTGCTTAATCCAACAAGGCATGAAACATGAAGAAGTTGCATCTGACAGATGTTGCATAAAAAAGTAGATCATGTAACGTGCAAGTTTTTCTTTAAATAGACTATAAAACACCATGCACATTTTTGCTTTGTTTGATAAGCATTAATGATTATCAGATTATTAACGTAAGCAAAGTTTAAGCTAACTTAGCATAAAGAAAATTTTTGAGGATTAATTATTTGATGCAAGAAATGTTTTCTCTATTTGTTGATAATATGATTCATGCCAAAGTAAAAGTCTACATCAAATATCTCTTTGGATACAAGCTAAAGTTGCATTGTCCACCAGTGATATTGACAACAAGCATATGTCAACTTTGGCCCAATTATCTGCCTAGTACGATGTGTATTTTTACCATATTTTGATGGAAAAGACTATGCTACATAGGGAGATGATGTGAATATTAATAGGTTGGGAAGGATCTTGATAAACTCAAAAGGTGTTGGAGAAAAAAAACTCCATGGAAAACATAAGAAAATATGCCACAAAAGAAGTACCATGGAGAAACCAATTAAAATTGTATTAGTTTCAATGTAAAAACTAGAACAAGTAAAAAAATGAAAATAAAAATGGATTGAGATGTGACAAGGATTAAGAACATGCCACCTTTAGTCCAAGAACTGAAGGATAAGTCTAAGATGATTCACTACTTGAGAAAGCTTATCAGGATAAGAAGCAAAACAAAAGAAGAGAACAACTCAAACTCTCACAAACTCACAAAGGAGACTTTCATTCAATTCCACGATGTATTCATGTTTACAAATGGAGAAGACTCCTTTATATAGAGAGGGATTTCGTGCATGGAATAGAAAATGTAACAAATGAGTTAACTTTGCCTATCAAGAGTTAACACCACTGAACAATGATTACCACATAATAATCCCTTGAAATTAGGGAGTGTACATGGGTAATTCCTTTAATCTAGGGATATGTATTGATTGCATGTGAAAAGCACTAATAACTCTTGGAGAATTCACATGTGAGGCACCTATCTAGTCTCCAGTGGCACAAAAAGACTCTTGAAAGGTTGAAGGGTCAAGTGAAAGAATCAAATACCACTATGTGCAGTTTGAAAGTGACATGTGGTAGTTAAAAACTTCAAAATACACTTCTAACTTCAAGGTAAGATGAATTTCATCCCATGTCTCTCAAGCTTAACATGTGAAGTTCCTACTTCTCTCAGGTTTCTAAAAGCTAAGAAACTACTCAAGTACAAGTCCTCTAATTTCATCTTCCAAAGCTTTGAATCTTTTTCTTATTAGTCTTTATGGAATCTTCTTCCTATTTGTCATTTCTTTTATTTTTTTTCTCCTTGTCTCCCCTTCTATTTCTTCAACAAGCTTTTCTTCATCCTTATATTTGTTAGTAGATCCCTCATTGGATCATATTCACACTAATGTATCAAACTAGTGTGAGTTATATGTTGAAGATAACCTCCCGCATCTGGTGGCAATTGGTTGACAAATAGAGGAAGGGTTGGTGTCCCTCGAAAGTTCAACTAGATGTGGGTATTGGTTGACGAAGCTCGAGATGTTGCTGCTCAAGTGCCCTTGCTCAATTCAAAGGTTCAATAGGAAGGCTTTTGCACATTTTTGGTCTGTCTTAGACATTTAGTCATGCCGATATCAACATGTGCAAAGGTATTAAGTTGTGTTACTTTTTGTTTATTTTTTATTGTTATAATTTGTATCAATTTTTAACTAACATTTTACCTTTTTTTAGGATCTTATCCATCATGAAAAGAAAGTTATGAGAGAACTTGTTATAAATGATGATGACATGGCGGAATCTCAAGATAATCCCAAATCTCAACTTATAACATATTAATTAGGTTGAGGAGGATGCCCTTGTAAATACAATGGAACATCAAAGTATTTGGAACTGATAGTTTTGTTGTTCCTTTGTACATTTTGTTACCATATGCCTTAGAGGTTGTTGAAGGAATCTTCCTGTTGAACATTTCAATCATATAGTTATGGACCATGTAAGTCATAACATGTTTTCTATGTTTTTCATATTATAATAATTATATTTAACTTATAATTCATTTTCTTAGGTACATGGACAAATTAAGTGTGGAGCAAGACAAATTAGAAGTATATGGATTTGTTGAGCCTCAATCCATGCAGAAATTTGGGAACACAAAGATCTAGATCCTACAATACTTGGAAACATAGATGAGTAACTCACAGAGACATATTTACTTAACTCCATACATTGAAAGGTTAATTTTCTAACTTGTATGTTTTAAAATTACAATAATTATATAACTAATTTTTTATTGTTCAAGGTAGGTCCCATTGGCAATTACTTGTAGTTATTATACCTAGGGGTTACATAGTAGTGTGATTTTGTTTACTTCAAAGGAAATCTAGCCAGGAAATTGAAAAGCTTATTACAAAAGTAAATTTAACATTTTTCATTATATTGGACAAGTATAATTGTATTCAGACTAAAATATGTCTTTACTATAATTAGAGTTATGGTTGATACAAATATTTTAAATGGAAGGAGTATAACAAAGTCAATATAATTCATGTATCCTAAGGTTAGGCAACCTTTTTGCTACATACAATAATTATCTTTTTTAAAAGTTGCATCACAATAATTTGTCACTTATTTCTCATTTTAGTATAATAGACAAGCTGATTTGGTAGAATGAGGCGATTGCATCATGTATTGGATGAGAGTCATCATTTGCTTGGGTATCACTGACTTCTAGATAGAAGTATCACATTTCAACCTTTGCTAAAGTGTATTTTACTTTTATGACTATTTCATAATAATGTAAGTCAAATGTTTCAGGTTTTCAATGATAAATGTTTCAGGTTTTCAATGATTAATGTCCATTGTCCCAGTAGGACATCCAACAATAAGAGAATAATGGACAAATTTTCTTCTTCAGCATAGATAGTTAGCTTTATTTTATTCTTTAGCTCATTTTTAGGACATTAGACCTTTTTATTGAACTTTAGTTGAAATATTTGGCTTATATTGTTTATATATGTAGATTGGAGTTTCTCAACATTTTAGATTTTGGTTTTAAGCCAAAAACAAAATAAATTTAGAAAAAATGTCTAAAATTTATCTTGAATTATGCACTACCCAATGTAAATTTACATTGAATGTTACTAAGCCCGACGTAAATTTATGCCGATTGGTGCATAGTCCAATGTAAATTTTGTTCAATAAAATTACCTTTATCTAATATTACTTCATGTCTATTGTAAATTTATTCAATATAGAAATGTATTTTTTATATTAGATATCATGTCCAATGTAAATTTACATCTCCTGCATTCACTTTGAATTATTACCTAACATAATCAATCCTAATGTAAAAAATCTTTTTTTATACTAACGTTACTAATATTTTTAGAAGTCAGATGTGCATAAAAGAAGAATTAAAAAGAGAGATGATAATTTATCAACTTTTTCAGAGAACGAAGTTATTCATTAAAGTATTGTTGTTATAGTGGTGTGTATAACACATTTGGGTGAGTATTAGTACAATTGTACGCTCTCCCTACACTATTATGCCCTATAGTTACTCTCGTAAGATATATGTAATGTTGTTGTATGACTAAAGGGATTAGTGTAAGGATAGAGTTAATTTATATGATATTATTGATCCATTTTTATTACAGAAATAAACTCTTTCTACATTTAAAACTAGTTTAATTATCAATTTTATTTTTTGTTAATAATTAATTTTGAGAGTCAAAATAAGGATTTGATACTAATTCAAGCTATTTTTGATGAAATTGAGCAGGAAAGCATTGGATGAGAAGAAAGACGTTTGAAGCCTTGAAGAAATGAAAAAATGAAATAAAAAGTGGGCAAATAAAGTCAAACCCGGCTCAGCCACATGGGCTTGGCTTGGGAGAACCCGAGAGCGAGCATATGGAAATGCACCCGGCCCAGGATACTTACGCCCGACACATATTGGGTTCCAAAACTAAAACAGTAACAAAAATCTAGTGGTACCTGACGCAGATGACCTGGACCGAGCATGAGCCTCAATTTTAGAATCTTATTAATAAGCTTTAGGTTACAGTTAGACATCTTTATGAGTTGAGAATGAAATTCAATTTTGGAGGCATTCTTAGGGTTTAATTAGAGGAATCATATTATTCCATCATTATTCTTGTAATGTTTGGTTTCCTTATGTCTATGAGGAGCTAAATCACTCATTGATGGAGTTAGGTTAAACCATTTTGAACTCTAATGTAATCATATTTGGGTTTATTTTGTCTTATCATAAATGTTGTTCTTTGAATACATCAATATATTAATTCTATGCTTATGCTTTGATCGAAGCCATATCCGGTCAAATAATCTCAGTAAAGTGTAGTACTAGGAAGTGACTCATAGGTCGTCTCCCAAGGACCTAATTCTCTGCCAAAGGAATGAAAACACACTGAACAAGGGGGTTTAGACAAATTTCAACAAAATAGTAATTAACAAAACTTAAACCAGTGATTAAAAATAGATTATCCCCTTGATTTCGAATGCAGTTCAATTATCGTTGGTTTCGAAAATTTATAATGACACTCCAACCCTTGAAACAACCCAAGTTAGTTAACTAAGCAAAAATTAATGTGAGTGTTCCTTGTGCGAAACAAGCGCGCGCGCAACATTCATCCCAACCCCTAAACCGCGCAACTCCCTTCACTAAGCGTGAATAGAGGCACAAGTTCATATTTACCGAATCACTAAGCGTGAACGGTTCAGTGAAAACAGTGGACGCACAGAATGAAATCAATAGTAAAGGAGTGAAACGAATAAGTATAGAACCTCAAACTTTTTTTGCAATCTCAATCAAGGGCATAACCCAAACAGATTAGCCTTCCATAAAAGCGAATAAACAAAGTGAGATGAAGAAGGAATGATAATTAAATATAAAACGAAATTAAATATATAACGAAATTTAATTGAAACAAAACCGAATGTAATTGCAAAGAGAAAACGAATTGAGTTCCAAAGCCGAGAGTCTCCAATGTATCCAACTCCTTTGGCTTCACCTCCTTTCATAGGAGGCTAAACCTAGGTCAGTCCTGAACACTAAACCTAATGGGCCCAAATCTTTCAATTCTGGTCCAATAAATAAAAACTAAAATAAAAACTGATAATGTGGAAGCTCCTCTTCAATTCCAAAATTAATTTTCAAGCCCAATAAAATTCCAAAGCTGCCCTGAAAATAATAATAAAATTAGCTCAGAAATTCAAATTAAATAAAATTACGAATTTCTCATAAATGAAGCCCAAATAGTGAAATTGAGAAAATAATAGGCAGTTAAGCACAAATCACTAATTAAAATAGGTACAAAAAGACAAGTAAATATGGGAAATAATGACTCATCATGCTTGTTGTGCGAATCCATAACTCGATCATTGATTCTTAAGAGTATTGAAAAATATATTATGAATCTAAAATTGAATTAATTTACCGAATTAAGGCTCTGTTTAGGAATAAAGTGAGATTCATTTGTTGTCATTAAGATCTTTTGATGCAAGGTTCATCTATATAATTGATCAAGGAATTGACGGTTAATAGATACTCCCTAAGCTCATCTGTCGAGGAATCAAATTTGTGTAATATTGTGAGTTGATATTAATTATTGATAGAAAAGAAGATAAATTTTGTTATGCATGAGAGTGAAGATTGGTGAGATTTAAACCCAGTAAATTCATCATAAATTGTTAATCATTTTTTTGTCTTTGATTGTTTATATAGATACAAAATATTCTTCCAATTGTCATTTTAAATTTTTCTCTTGATTCAAAATTAATTATAATTCATTAAATTGTTTTATATTGTACAAATCCTTTGAAAAGAATGATAATTTTATTAATTGTTATATTATGTTGGGTTATAACTAGATTAATATGAAATAAGAAAGAATTTCTTTATCCAAAAAGGACTATAATAGCAAGAGAGGATATTCAAATATGAGAAATGGGGGATTAGTAAAGACACTATGTATTGGACATTGAACACAGATAAGTTGTAATTGGGGTGAGACACCTTGCATCTTTATTTTGTCTTGTCTAAAATAAATCTAAATTTCCCATGAACAAAAACTTATAAAAAATATTTTATGGGTAATAGAGTTTTTTGTTGTAGTGATCTAATAGTTTAAAAAAGTAAAAGAAATATTTTGTCTTGTCAGAATAAACTTAAGTCATGTTAAAATTAATTTATATATATATGAAGACACCCTAGGTTTTTTTTCCATTCTGGTGCAATTTCTTTTCGAAATTTTCAGAATGGGTAAAACAAAATTTATTCCCATTCTGGATAAATCGTGCGAAGTTGGCACGATTTCGTTATAAAAAATTAATGAAATCGTGCCACCATGACACGATTTTAAAAATTTAACTGAAATCATATCACATTAACATGTTAGATCAGTACGATTTTAAAACAATTGAAATCGTGCTACATCAGCACGATTTCAATTAATACTTATAAAATTGTGCTATAATGAGAATTAAAAAAAATGTCCATTCTTTGAATTAAAAAAAATGCCCATTCTTTGAATTTTGAAAAAAAAAAATACGGAATAGGAAAAAAAACCGACACCTTAAATGCCGAAGCAGAAATTTCGTATCGTCTTACTATCCAACCAAGAAAGTACGAACGAAATTTAACAACAGCACAAGAAATTTGAAGAACTTGGATGAAAATTTTGTAGTATTTTTCTGGTCAGGGATTGTAAGAATCTTGGTGTGGTAGTCGCTTTATCGCATCTTACTTGATTACAAAGTGCTAGACTTGTGGCCCCATATACATCGCCATGATCACAACACTGATATGCTTGCTTGTAGTGTATATAACCCATGAGTAGTTTCTTTTTTAAAGTTCAGTGCTTGAGGTGTAAACATATGTGGTCACCAAAACAACTTTGTAGATTGGTTAATTACAACAACTTAGTCCTCATATTTTGGGTTTGAGTAACTATATTAAAAACTATAACAAATAATAGTCAACCATTTATAATTGTTTTTTCCTTGCCAAATCCAATGGGGCCAGTGTGTATGGCTGTCTTCTCTTCTTGTGGTTCTGTGGGCCAAAATTGGAGGCGTAAATATGATACCACATGCACTTGCCACTCACAACAAACTGCTCCTTCATTATTTTGATTTCCATAGTGTATGGGTTTAATCTCAAACACACATAAAGACAACAATTGAAAAATGTTTTCAAATTCATCAACAGTTATATATGCACTTATTTCCTCTTCACTGTGATCTTGCCTTCCCTTGTCGTGAAGGGACAATGAACTTAAGGAGTATCTTTCCTAGCAGGACCCCACTTGTGTCTCTTCAAGGGTCCCATGTCACAGACTCAAATTTGTTAAGGGCAACCCAGAAAGCTTGTTGGAGGAGGAATCGACTTATGATTCGTTTTATAAAGGTTTTCATGTTACCATTAATTACACTCACATTAGCTTTTGTGATTGATGCGTTTAATCATATTTTGATGCGATTGCAATAACCATGCAACATACCTAGAAATAATAATAGCCATGCAACATTTCAAAATATATATAGATATATTTAAATATTTTGAGGTTGTCGATTTCTTATTTTATTGTTCAAACTTGTCAATGATTTCAAGATATGATCTTGGTCAGTAGAAAAGCAATGTTGTTTAATTTTGTATTAATTTATTGGTTACATTCTCAATGATGTTTTTGGGCAAACTCCAATTCCTAGGTATGAATAATGCAAAGCCTAAGCTTTTACACATGGCACTGAGATGGAAATCCATTATAAATCATAATGCCAAACAGGTCAACTTAGAGAGTAATGAGAATGTTTCAGTCACTAGGGTGTATTAGTGCTTTCTTACGAGTGTAAGAATGCTTGCTTGTGACCCCCATTTGCTTTAATTTTTCTTTTCAATAAAATTCTTTTTATTTCTCCCCCCCTCTACTCAGAATCTATATGAGTAGAAAAAGGTTTTCGTATTCGATTTCCTTTGCTGATTTTCTGTTGGACTTGTATGTGAACTATCACATGACTTTAGCACCGAATATTGACTATTTTTGCGTTTCCTTTTCCTTACTAGTTTGACTTTCCTATGCTATTTACGTAGACAGGCAAAATGGCTAGTTGAAGTAAAAAATAGCACATAAAAAGTATTGTAAATTTAAAAATATGTATTTTTTAAAATTATAATCATTAATTTTTAAAATTGATCAATCCATAAATCATAAAGTTAACTTGGCATTGAAATTATGAATTAAATAACCTTATATCACTAATTTTTCTAACGCAACTAGCTAAATTCATAATTTACTCGAAACAAGTTCATGTATTGTTAATTTTTATGAATCCACTCATATGTCAACCACCAGGCTGACATGTCATATAAACCTTATTTAAAAAAAAAAAAAAAACTTGAAAAGATCTATATCAAAAAAATGAAAAATAGATATTTTCTTTATTTTGTCGTGACTTAACTAGTTTTAACTAATAGATACATTAATTTGATATACAAAATCTATGATATGAACATGTTTAATAAATAATTTAAAATTTTAATTATTTTAAAAAGCGAACTGGTCAAAATTTAAAGGCTAGTCCAACCCCAATTCGATAAACTAAACAAATAAAAGCAAAATAGGTTGATTTAAATTTATAATGTTTTTCTAGAAGTTGGCCTAATTCTAATCAGAAGTTATTTACGCCATTCTCGGGAGTAACTTTAATTTTGACACTTATAACCTTAATGTGAGTCTTAATAGAGGATTAATTGTTTTCCATTTTCTTTCGCTGATGAAAAAATTTATAAATAAAAAAATAAATTAATTTTTTATATTTGTTTAGGCCGGTAAATATTAAATTTAAATATAATAAAAAAATTTAAGTTATAGAGAACTACGAATAGTGGAAAAAATACATTGCAAAATAAATAAATGATAAGAAATTACAAAAAAAAAAGATAAAAATATATACAAAGAGAAATACAAATTGCAATGCCTAAAAGCATCATTCTCGACTTTTTTTTATTGTTATTTTTATTTTTAGGGGTTGTAATGTTTTTCACTAACTTTCCCCACACACATTATATATATATATATATATATATA